>Ga0209603_1000610_pt1 | contig 42259 bp, 32 predicted proteins | sample COGITO_mtgs_1206_FD_184812 | JGI IMG/M metagenome (GOLD analysis project Ga0209603, IMG submission 184812) | Pelagic marine microbial communities from North Sea - COGITO_mtgs_120607 (SPAdes) (version 2) | ecosystem: Environmental > Aquatic > Marine > Epipelagic ...
AGGTAGATACATTCGTGAGTGAATCACGACGTTTTGAAATGTACCTTTTCGACAGTAAACCTGCCAATAAATATTCAACAACTTGATTAACTTAATTTTGTAACGACTGTCATCTAAACACAAAGCAGAACTAGGCGTCGCTGACATCACTGCCGCTAAAACCTTTTGTGCTCCGCCACGCGCTTTATCCTTATAGTTAATGAGGTGTAGGATCACAAATAACGCCTAGCTCTTTTAAATGTTGCGATTTAAGAGGTAATAACTGTTGTTGAAAATACAAACCATCATCAGTAATGTCTTCGCCTACAATCTGCATTGCTGCAATAAATATATTACCCGATAACAATACCGGACCGGCAACGATGCTATTGATACCAATAAAAACCTGTCCTTGTAATGTTGGTTGTGAAAATATTATTGCATTCCTTTGCTGTCGTTTACCTAAATTTCCACCTAACGTTGCTCCTTGCATGATTTTAGCACTACCGCTTAAAGTAACATGTTGGCCTATGCAAATATTCATGGGATGCGGCAAATACAATGCACCATAAAGCTTGGAACGCTGATCGATATCAACACCAAAAATAAGTAAATTAAACCACCAAAATAACCTTGGAACCAAAGGAACACGAAAGATAAATAGTAAATGAGAAAATCGATATAAAAAGGTACAAATGAATGATGGCGATAATGCCGCTTTTAAAAAACGAAGCTTATCTGTTGTGCCTTTTTGATAAACAATAAAGTTCAAATCTTGCTTTAGTAAACTAATCCAATTGTGTTTCATTAAACCTACTTACTGCATAAAAGAAATACGGCATATACATCCAAAATTTTAGTGTTGGATATAATAAAAAACTGATGAAAAATAATAAAACGGCACCACGAACCTGGATATCGCTTGCGGTAACCGACTTAAATTTGGCAAAGAGGTATAGGAAAAATAATAAAGTGCCTACAATCCCTAATTCAAAGATAAAAACAGGTAACTCACTGCCATCTCGAACTGCTTTACCCGGTTCATAAACTAATACAGACAATCGGTTGCCCACGGCGTGAGTTCCCCAACTACCAAGTCCATTTCCAAAAATTACGTTTAATGCTTTGTTATCAGCCTGATAATCAACTACCCGAATCAAGGGTTTAATTCGTGAGCCGTGGTTTAATGCCGATACATTGTCTGAGCTGCTATTTAACGAGGCCCTAAAACTAAGAACGCCAACTAGCACTGAGGCCATCAAGGCAAACAGTACTGTGCCTCGGATTGGGTGTTCTTTAAATACTCTCCAGCCGTATATTAATAAGAGCACTGCCATTGTGGCAATCGTTCCATTTAAAACCATAATAACGACGGTCAATAGGCTTACCCATTTGTACGCCTTTACTGTACTCTTTAGAGAACTACCGTATAGCAAAAGCGTATTAAACGTTAACGCTATAGCATACCAGTTTGGTTCAATAAAAAAGCCCCGCAATCGATGGGTTACAGAATAGCCTTTCGCATAATGCTCAGGATCAATAAAGGCAATCTGATAACCAAATAACTTATAAGCGCTAAATTGAATTAAGCCGGTAGTAATCATTAACCACTGAAAACCCCGAAAATGAATCGGCTTTAAAAATGGCCTAGAGTATTGACAAAATAACGCTACGTTTAAAGCAATCACTAAATATATTGATATTTGTAATGCGCCGGCGGTTTGCCTGAAATAACCCGTAAGAATTGCAAACGAAATAAATATTAAAAATGCCTGCTCTTTATTTAAGCTGATTTTTAACTTCTTTGGATTCATTAGCAGAAAATACGCATTCACTGCCAAAATTAACAAAATACCAATATGTATTTGAAAGCCTAAGTCTATTTTTAGCAGTGAGTCTAAAGCAAATGAAGCATAGACTATGGGCACCACATGATGGACCCTAACCTGCATCTAAGTGCCTTAACAAAAACTCCCTAGACTGCTGTACCAGCACCGATAATTTGGCTGAAACAGGTTCATAGTCTATTAAATTAGTATTAACTTGTGTTAATTTTTGTCCATCGTCAAGCAACCTGGACGACAAGCCAACACCTTGCAATAACGTTTTTTGGCGTTGATTTAATTCGGTTAATTTGTGAGGAATAGCAATGAACTGTTTTTGAAAATTAACTGAAAAAGCACATCCATGAAACGAATTCGTCACGACAAACTTGGCATTTTTAATTAAAGTAAACCACTGTGATGGACCAATATCCAAACGGTTTTCATCTGCGTTGCCTACAGCCTTAGCGCCGATATGAATAACCGGTAGGCCAAATAGCGCTTTTGCTTCTTCAACACGCTCGTTGAAAGTGCTTAGCATCTCGCCTGAGCCAACCACATAACTCACCAGATAATCGTGATCAGGAACACAACTTTTGTCTTCTACTTCACTGTAATCTTGTAATAACAATGATGGGTCAAGCACTACGTCTGTGTCAGCTTTGAGAAGCGAATCAATGTCTTCTTTCAACACCCCTTCCCTACAACCAATCGCGGTGAAGTCGTGCAACAGTTTATTTACTTTGTCATTGGTGACATCGGTAAAACGCACACTGCCAGCGCTTGCTGCATAGGCCAGTTTCTTAGTATTGCTACTCGTTTGTATATCCGTATTTGAGTTCTTAAAATCGAATAAAAATGACGTATCAAAATGCTTGCCGTGTAAATTGGGATTCCATACTTGATCACTGCCTACAATCAAAGCTTCAGGATTTGGCAGTTTGGCCAACGCCTTGTTGCTATAGTAAGTGCTTTGAGTTAATGGTAAAAACTGCGCGCGAAACTGAGCAAATTTTTTATATTTTTTGTACTTGTCTATCGTTCCACCAATTGACTTCATGGGCCGCTTAGTTTGCAGATGCATATATAACGGTAAGTAGTCTATAACCTGAGTTTCATAACCTTGGTTGTTCAAGAACTTAGCCAACGCATAAGCTTGTAACACAGCACCAAAGTTAAGTGCTCGCTGATAAGTTAAGGTATAAATCATGGTTGAGCCTCTAAAATAACCACTTCTGGTTCGATATCTATCGATGTTTTTGTTTTAACGACATCCTGAATATGTTTAGAAAATATCAATATCTCACTACCACTTGCTTGCCCATTACTAATTAATATCAGTGGACGATTTTTATCTATTCGAACATTACCTCGTTCAAAGCCATTTAAACCCGATGCCTTAATTAAATCTCCTGCCGAAACTTTCACTTTATTCTGTGAATAGGGGTATGTAGCTACAGTCTGGTGTTCATCGACCAAACTCGCTAATACAGAATCAACCTCGGTTTTATCAACTATAGGGCTTTTAAAAAAGCACCCGACGTTTGCAACGATAGTAGGATCCGGCATAGTGCGTTGTCGAATAAACTTTACCATCGTACGTTTGAGTTTGATTGGTAATGTCGGTAGTGCCAATATTGCTCTAACTTTTTCAAAGTGCATTTTTGGTTTAAAACGGGTTTGCTTATTCAATCGTAAAGACTGAAATAATAGCCTTACAAACCCGAGCCCATCGTGAACACTTGGTAAATACCTAGCTAGCCCTGTAACCTGTTTTAAACGAAAAGTCACGCTAACGACTAACAACTCAGGTCGTGTTTTAAAAACGCTTAGTCGATAATCAAATTCACATTGTAACTTACTCAGTACTTCCACTTCTTTCGTAATTAGGTTTACGCAACACACCTCAAAAATGCTGTCGCTTGCTTCTGCGCCGTAAGCACCAATATTTTGTACCGGCGAGGCGCCCACATTGCCTGGAATTAGTGTAAGACACTCCAGCCCCGCCAAACCGTGTTCAACAGAAAACTGAACCAATTCATCCCAGTTTTTACCCGCGCCAACGGTTACGTCTACTTCTTTACTTGAAATAGGCTTAACAGTTATCGACTCATCTCTGCAGTGTAAGGTTAGCCCTGGAATACGGTCACTTAAAAGCACATTACTGCCACCACCTAAAATAAAGTAAGGCACTAGGCTTGATTGATTTATTAAAACGTTTTCCGACTGTTGTTGCTCATAAGCCGTTAACTTAGTCATTAACTCGTCAATTGAACCAAACGCTAAGTAATGCTCAGCGTGTGCCGCTATTTTAAAAGTGTTTAAAGTTTGTAGATTAAAATTTGTTTGCATAGTTTTATCTTTTTAGCTCCTGAGCAGGTTCACTACGCTGCACAATGACACTGTTTTGTAACTGAAATACGGGGCGTAATGGTTTTATCCACCAGTGACTCAAATAATTGGCAAAAAGCAATCCGCACACGGTCGCGATAGCACCACCCTCAATGCCCAAGATAGGTATAAGTAGTAAATCTAATAAAATGGTGAGCACACAAGCCGCCAAGCTCTTTTTAAATACATGTTGCTCAAGTCTGCGTTTTATAATGACTTGGCCGGCAAAGGCACCTAATGCAATAAAAAATGGAGACAAACTTAAAATTTGCAAACTGAGGTGTGCAGCTTGATATTCGGTACCTAATAAATAATGGACAATCAAGCCTGAGCTAAAAAAGCACAATACACTCATTAACGCACCAACGACCAATAACAACCGGCCAAACTCAGCATCAGAGCCGCCTTGAGTGTTTTTAAACAGTTGCGGTGCTAATGATTCTGAAAAAACAATAGCTGCAATTGAAAATACCGACGCTATTGTGGTTGCAGCAGCATATATTCCTGTTAGTTCGGTATTTAAAAACGCATTAATAAAAATCAAATCAACGCGCTGAAATAAAATCATCGCCGCCCCCGACAGTACTAAGGGCAGTGACTTTTTAATCAGAAAACCGGTTAACCGCGCTGAATACCTCACCTTCGCTATCGCAGGTAAAGATATATTGGCAAAACCAATAAATAAGAACGACACCAATAGGAAATCGACCGTTCGAATAAAAACTAAGGTTGGTAAGTCGGCTTGATAAAAAACAGCAATAGCAAAACTAATTAACATAACGGAGCCAGACGTCACCTCAGCAATGGCAATACGACTATTTTTTTGATTTGCAATTAGCAAAGCTCGAATGCTGCGGGCAAACTTATATAAAAAGGATAAGGAGAAAATAATCAAACATTGAAATAACAGCGAGTCGACGATAAAAAAACTGCTGCCAATAAGTAAAATACCTAACAAGGCGAACACTAGGTTGATGCGCATCGCATGACTTAATAATCGTTGCTGTAAGCTAGGGTAAGAACTAAACAGGCGGATAAGCACACCCATGAGTCTAAATTCAGCGACTATAGCTAATACCGAACCAATGGCGATGGTTAAACTAAAAACACCAAACTCTGTTGTCGAATAAAAGCTGACCACAGCCAATGCAAATAGCACAGACTTGCCACCCTCTAACAACTTCGCCAATAAAGCAAAAACCTGATTGTATGCAATCAATTGCCTTAATTGCATTTTGTACTACTCAACAACTTGAACCCTTTATTATTATGATTATTAGTTCAACCAGAGAATAACGACGGCGATAAAAACAATATCTCTAAGGCCCTGCAATCCAATAGCGCAGTAAATTTGATATTACCAATGTATGCAGAAAAGGCAAACTGGAAAATTGCCAGCAATGGTATAATAGTGCTTATTTGTTTTTAAAAGCAAAAAAGCTAAACATAATGTTTAGCTTTTTATTTACTGTATCTAAGTGCTTATCTTTTATTTCTAAGCTCTAGATTTTAGATTTGTTCATCTTTTTAAGTGCTTTTTGTAGTACATAATCGTAACCAAGAAACACAACAATAAAGGAATAAAACATTACATACTCAGGTACGCTAAATACTTCACCCAAAATGCCAATGGATGCAAAACACGACGCAACAAAACAAATAGCAATCAGTGTTTGAATTGAGCTTAAACCCATTTTTTCGAATATATGATGTAAATGTTCGCGATCTGGCTTAAACGGCGAGCGTCCTTTTCTTAAACGCCTTATCATAATTGAAGTCATGTCCATTAGTGGTATGGCAATTAACCACAGACACGTCACTGAACGCAAATGTGCTTCCTCTGTACCTACTTGGCTGGCACTTAATAGTAACCAAATAACAGTAAACCCTATCATCATACTGCCAGCGTCACCCATAAAAACTTTACGTTCTTTACCAACTAAACCTAAGTTCATCAGTATATAAGGCACCATAGATACAACAAACAAGAGACAAATATAAACTTTATTGTCTTGGCCATACATAGCCATAATTATGGCAAAACCCGAGAAGGTAACAATAGACAAACCGCCTAATAAGCCATCTATCCCATCTACCATATTAAACGCATTAATTGCGCCTACTACAGCCAATACCGTCAACGGAATACCAAAGTAAGCAATGGATATATTTCCGCCACCAAACATGTCACCTAACTCAGAAATTTGAATTCCAGAGTAGTTAATCATCAATAGTGAAACACCGATTTGAATAACAATTCGGATTTTAAAGCTTACATCAAACTTATCGTCTAATGCGCCAACTAAGGTTAGCAAAGCAATAGACAACATATACACGGTGTTGTTTTCCGGAAAGATCGGGTTTAAATACAAATAATGTATAACGGTAAAACAAATGGCCACGCCGCCAACTAACGGAACTTCACCAACATGTGTTTTACGGCCGCTGGCTTTATCAACCAACCCCACTCTGTAGGCCACTTTTCGCAAAATAAAAAGTAATGCAAATGATATACAAAAGACAAAAACCAGATCTATGGCTAATTTTTCCATAACTAAATTTAAAATTCCTTATTGTAAGCTCGCTATCAGGGCTTACAAACTATCTAGAATAGTTATATTCCAAAGCAATAAAAGTTCTAATTAAATTTTATCACGCTACCTAAACTTTCGCTCTGTATTTTTGTAAAAATACATAAACACAATCTACCTCGAGTGAATCGTGAGCAAAATTCGTTTAAACCTTGCTCAAAACACTACCTAACTTCGTTGCCAATATTTTCCTATCGTAAATGCTAGCCCCTTTATAAGAGCTCTCAGCAAGCTTTTCGTACAACTCTTTGTTGTTATGTAGTTTAAGAATTGCATCAACCATTTGTTCCGCCTTTTCCGGCTCTACTACTAAACCTGAAGCCGTTTGCTTGACTATTTCTGTCGCCTCTCCGTCCGGAACGCCGATAATAATTGGTAACCCCATGCCCATAGATTCAAAAATCTTTGACGGTATTACGCTTTTAAATAAAGGTACATCCTTTAAGTGTACTAGAGATACGTCACATAATGACCAAATCTTTGGCATTAGACTCTTATCTTGTCTTCCAAGCACTTTTACATTAGTTAGTTGCTTATCTTCCACAAGCTTCTTAACAAGATCTGCACCAGCCCCGCCCCCTGCGAATAGAAAAACAATTTCTTTATTCTCTCGCAGTAGCTCAGCCGCACTTACAATTGTTTCTAAAGAGTGTGCTAAACCATGTGTGCCTACGTATCCAACAACAAACTTATTAGTGAGATTGTATTGGTCACTTAATGCACTATCTTTTGTCGTTGGCTTATATTTGCTTAAATCAACACCGTTCAGTACAACATCGATTTTGTCGCCTGTTATACCACGTGCTACTAACTCAGATTTAAAGGTATTAGTAACTGCCACAATTTTATCTGCTCTTTTGTACAGAAACATCTCTAACTTTTCTAGCATACGTATTGCAAACGAAGGCTCCATTGCTCCAACAGCGGTAATTGAAGCTGGCCAGATATCTCTCAACTCAAAAACAAATGGTTTAAAGCGAACCGCTGATAATGCCCAAGCACTAACTGCTGTGAAGAACTGAGGAGAGGTTCCTACAATTACTGTCGGCTTTTTAACAAACAATCCAGCAAAAAAACCACTTACCATAAATGACATGTAATCTAATATTCGTTTTACAAACCCTTCATTCGCAGTGATGTAGGTTTTTACGCGGCGCACTTCAATGCCATCAATAAACTCTTTGGTAAACCATGAGTTTTTATAACCAGGAAACACCTTGCCTTCTGGGAAGTTAGGCGCAGTTGTTATAATTGTAACTTTATATCCCTGCTTAACCCACTCTCTAGCGTGCTCATAAGTGCGTGTTGCGGGAGCGTTGCCTTCAGGAGGGAAGTTATCTGTTAGAAAAAGAATGTGCATTTATAGGTCTGTCCATTGAATGTTAGTTATCAATTTTGAGCTCATCAGCTCTATTACTAGTGTTTGATTTTTTTCTGAAATACCGAACTCTGGATGCCATGTAGACTCTTCAACACTTAGTTGTCCTCCCACTAACTCTAATTCGATTTTATGGTTAGCAGAAAAAAGAACACAACGTTCTGGGCTATATTCTATTATTTGGACGTCAGGGTGAAGGTGCAAATAACTAGTGGCATTGTCGTATTTTCCGCTTAATGTGTCAGTAATAGTTAGGCTATTTAAAGCTACGTTCCAAGAACGGCTATGTAAACATTTGATATTTTGCTTTATATACCCATTCTGCGTTCCGCTAAACTCAACTTTACTCTTACATGTGGAATACTTTACAAAACGATTTTTAACATTAGCTCTTTTAGCGACTCGAAAGCCGCTCCAAACTTGTGAGGAGTTAGTCTTATTAACAACAACTGTATTATGAGCCGCGGTCCCACGCTGCCGCAAACGTTCTTCACTGATTCCATATAAAGAGGTACCAGAGTTAACAAATACTCTGGATTTGCCAAGAGACAACTCGAAGCTAAGCGTATCTGCGTGCGCATGCCCAGGAATATAGCTAGGCCCAACTTCAGCTATGTCGGCTATTAAGTTCATACTTGAGGTTTTAACTGATACATAGCCTGTTTGTTTTAAATCATAAACGTCTAAGTGTTTTTCTGACATTTCAAGCTTTGGAATATTAATTCCGAGACTAGTTGCGTAAGACTTTAACGTTTCATTTGACGGTGCAATACCAAACGCAGAGTCATTAAAAAAGCTGATTTTATCATCGCCCAAACTCATCTTATCAAGCCAAATAAACATTTTTACTGCTAAATCTTCAACTAGTTTTATTGTGCCTGAAGGTACTCTACTTGGATATGCCTTAAACAGATTTATTAAGTCTAGCAAATCAGTGAGCATTATTGCATGGTACATAGGGCTTAGCTCAAAACTACCACCATCCGCAAGAACCTGTTCTTTTAACTCTTTTTCAAAGTCTTTTAATGCCAATTCTAGCCACCCATTCGCTTCTTGCCCCTCAAAATAACAACCGGCAAATATAAGAGCTTTAAGGTTAACAAAATAGTGGTTTCCAAGTAGGTGCTTTTCTAAATCCTGCGACAAAAAGTCAGCTTGTTGGGCCAGACTCGATAACATTTCATCATTTGATTCAAGTCCAGATAAAAACGCTTTAGTCCAATTAACAACTCTCAGAGACAGAGTGTATGACTCCCAACCATTACCGCCTTTTTCCGGAGGGTTTTCTAAAATCCACTTCTCAATCCAAGCTTTTTGCAAACGTTGTTGCGACTCCGAATGCTCAGAGGATAAGTCATCAAAATAGTGCAAGTTATAAAGCCAAAGCTTTTCCTGATCGCTATTATTCCAATCAGCGGCGTCTTTTACTGCACCTTTATGATTTAAAAAACAAACGTCTGTATCGCTTAAAAACTTTTTTTGGTTTAACGTTTGAGTAAACCATTTACCTTTTAGAGGGGCTCGGGTAGCTTGAATATAGTTTGGTTTAGGGTGCTTCAGTTTCTTTAGTACCCTATGGTACAACTGCGAAAACTTAAGGTACTTAAGTGTGTGAAAATAGAGTGGTATTGAAGACATATATAAACCGTTCAAGATTTAATTATAAGCTCCGAGAATAGGAGCTTTCGATAATAAGGGGCTTAACAATAAGCCCCTCGCTTTTCATTTAATTGACTGCATTACTTTCTAAGAGTTTCGGCAACATCAACTGAACAACGTGCTACTTCCATAATTTCATCAAAAGAAATTGGTGAAGGAAGTCCTTTTTCAATAGAGTCGATAAACGATTTAGAACAGTTTGCTTGCCCTTTATCTTGAGACATTAGCTTATCCTTGCTAAAGCCTTTCCAATCAAAGCCCGTCAATTTCCTAAAGTTATCTATTTGCAAAACCGCATCATTCGCAAATACTTCTATTCGTTCTTTAGGAAAGGCTTTGCCTCCATTCGCTAAATAATTGATCGTACCAAAGGACCCATCTTTGAATGATAGAGTGATACTCGCTTTGTCTTCTGTAATATCAACGCCATCAGCTTTACCCATACTGGTTGCTGTATAACCTGATATTTCACTACCTGCTAAAAAGCGCATTAAGTCAATATAATGACAAGCTTCTCCAATAATTCTACCGCCCCCTACTTGAGGATCTTGTGTCCAATGGTCACTCGGAATAGCACCCGCATTCATCGTCATAATAAATACTTTTGGCTCTGTAACATTGCTCAACAATGACTTCATTTTAGTTACGTGTGGAGCAAAGCGCCTATTGTAACCAACCATTAAGCGACACTTTCCATTCTGAGACTTATACGCGCTTTCTATTGCATCAAGTTCTTCATGGTTTAGTGCTAGTGGTTTTTCAACAAACACATTTTTACCGGCGTTTAACGCTTTTACTACTTGCTCACCATGTAAATTATGCTGGGTCGCTATCACTACTGTGTTAACGGTTTTCTTTTCCAAAAGTTGACTTAGGTCAGTGGATGCATTTGCAAAGCCATTTTTCTTACCATGATGGACAGCACTTACACCACCACTAGTAAGTAATGTATCAAGTTTTGCACCCGCGTCTTTAAAAGCAGGAATCAAGACTCTTGATGCGTAATTACCGCCACCAATAAACCCACAAACAGCGTCACTTGATGCATACTCTTCTGTTTCTCTAATATTAACTAGTTTGTTTGATAACAAGTCATTAGCGTTTGCCGGGTAATTAAGCAAGATCCCTAACGAAGACTTATCGTCCAAACACTTGTAGGCTTCAATAGCATCGTCAATTTCAAAACGGTGGCTTATAAGTGGTTTCATGTCTAAAGCCCCAGAGGACATTAGATCTAATACGGCTTCAAAGTTACGCTGCTCTGTCCATCTAACAAAGCCTACAGGGTAATCGTTACCTTTTTCTTCATATTCAGAATCATAACGACCAGGACCATACGAACATGAAACCTGAAATGAAATTTCTTTTTCATAAAAGTCTGCCCTAGATAACTCTAAACCAACAACTCCTACCAAAACAACCCTGCCACGTTTGCGACACATATTTGCAGCATTGCTAACTGGATCATTACTCTTTGTAGACGCCGTGATAATTACGGCATCTATACCTTGCCCTCTAGAAAAGGCGTTTGCCTTGGCTAGCGGATCTTCTCCAATCGATAAGTCTACTGTTTCAGCACCAAATTCTCTTGCCATTGCGCACTTTGAAGAGTCAAAGTCTATACCTAATACTCTACAGCCGTTTGCACGCAATAACTGGACAGTAATTAAACCAATTAAACCAAGTCCAGTTACAACAACAGTTTCACCTATAGTTGGATTAGCAATACGAACGCCTTGCATAGCAATTGCAGCTAGAACTGTAAAAGCTGCGCTTTCGTCATCAACATTTTCAGGAATTGACGCACATAGATTTTTAGGAACCCTAACTACTTCAGCATGGTTACCGTTCGATATTACTCGAGAACCAACCTGAAAGTCAGTGCCTCCATTATCTTGAACAACGCCAACATTGCAGTACCCTAACGGCAAAGGTTGATCTAGTTTAGATCTTACAGCGTCAATAGTTGGCATTAAGCCGTCCGTTTTTACTTTCCCTAAAACCATTTTCACTTTATCAGGTTGCGAACGAGCCTTTTGTATCCAGCCTGACTTACCGAAGTCAATCAACATACGCTCTGTGCCTACAGATACTAGTGACTTAGTGGTTGATATCAACAATTGTCCTTTCTTTTCTTGTGGACATGGCACTTCTACTAATTGCGTTTCGCCGTTAGCTATGTTTTGTAAAATTTGTTTCATTATGCTCTACTTCAAAATTGAATTACTTTAGTGGACTAAGCTTTACTAATTTTTCGAATTACACTAATAATCTTTTCTGGTATGTAGTTTATTAGTACCGCTTTATAGACACCTTTGAACACAAATAAGCTTCCAGCCGCCGCTCCAATTATTTTGTGTCTTTGTATAAGCTCTAGTATGTCTTCATAGGTTCCCGCACCACCTAAAACTGTCAAGGGAATATCAATTGAATCTCTTACTTTATCGATTAAGGTCAAGTCATAACCTTTCATCACACCATCATTGTCTATAGAGTTAATGACTAGCTCCCCTATACCTATTGACTCTAATTCTCTAATAAAATCATAGAGCTTTCTTTTTACTTTCTGCTTACCGTTATGAGTGTATATCTCATATGAACCAAAAATATTTTTTTTCACATCTAGAACTACAACTACACTTTGTCGACCTATGATATTTGCTATGTCAATTAATACTTTTGGATTATCAATTACTGCACTAGATATAGCTACTTTTTCCACACCTAGTTTTATAATCTTTTGAGCTTGCTCAGGCGTTTTTATTCCACCACCGTAACAAAGAGGCATTCTGCTTTCATTTGCTAAGTGCTCAATCATTTTATAATTAGGCTCACCTTGATTTACTGTCGCATCAATATCAAGAACAATAAGCTCATCTACTTCTTTTTCATTAAATATTTTTACTGCATTTATAGGGTCTCCGACATACTTGGGAGACTTAAACTTTACTGTTTTAACCAACCCACGTTTATGTACTAATAGACATGGTATTACTCGAGAACGCAACATCCCTATAACTCCGCAAAGTTTTTAAATAAATTTATACCGTTTGAGTGGCTTTTTTCGGGATGAAATTGGAACCCTAATATATTCTTTTTACTTACAGCACAATGGAACTGCTTTCCATATTCCGCGGTCGCCAAAATATCATCTTGATCTAAGCATTTAAAATAAAAAGAATGAAGGAAGTAGTATCCCTTTTCTAAGTCTATTTCTTTTAACATTGGGTGTTCCATTTCTGGTCTAATCTCATTCCAGCCCATATGAGGTAATTTAGGCTTATGTTTAATAGTTTTGCTATCAAACAATTTAACTTCAGCATCAAACCAGCCTAAACCTTTTAGTTCACCTTCATCACTGGCTTTTGCCATTATTTGCATACCTACACAAATACCCAATACCGGCACTGCCTTTTCAATTACCATTTCATCTAAAATTTGCCTCATTCCAGATTCGTTTAGCTTTGACATTGCTTCATCAAAAGCCCCAACTCCTGGCAAAATAATTTTAGTTATACCCTCAAAGTCTTCTGGTTTCGAAACAAACTTAGTATCAACTTTAAGTTTCTTATAAATATTTTTTATAGCTTGAATATTACCGGAGCCATAATCAACAATGGCGATCATCGTTTGCCGCCCTTTTCAATACCAAGTCCTTTAAGGACTTTTGCACCAAAATCATAGATGGTCTGCTGATTTTTAAAGTCTCGATAGGTCTTATTAGGTGCATCGAAATAACTTCTTAATTCACTAACCGTTATACCCAGCTTATTAGCAACGTACTCAAAGTCTTCTTCAATAGTCTCGGGGTCATAAGCAGGTTTCTTTAGACTTTCCAATGCTTCATCTCTAGTCATTTGTCCTGTTAGTATTAGACTTGAGTATTGAACTTTTCTTGTGTCATATCCAAACTTTTCAGGTAGCCAATACCCTTCATAAAATCTTGTAAATCTAGATTCAAAGTGTTTTTGTGGGTATCTTTGATATCCAAATTTATCTTCAAGTAATCTTGTCGCTTTCTCTTTATCATAAACCATATAATCTAAAGGTCGTGTTACTTTTATACCTTTAAAATATGGTAAATAAACTTTATGCCACAAAATATTTGTTACGGGATAATTTACTAAAGGCTGTGTACCAAATTTCGCATGGATGTCTTTTAATTGCCTAGAGTCTGATTGATAGTACATCCACTCTAGCGGATTACGAATACATTCGGTTGAATAATTCCCACCTGTCAGTATATTCTTTACGCCGTGCTTCGATGCAAACTTATACATCGTTGCGAAAAATGAGTGATCTTGCGGAGTATCAATATGTGAAACACCAGACTTAAAAAAAGATAGTTGTAAGTCTTTCATTTCTTCCCAATCAATAACCTCTGTATACAAATCAAGGCCTAAACCATCTACCATTCGTTCAATGTTATTAACAGCTTCTTGGCTATTCCATCCTGCATCGACATGAAATACTAGAGGCCTTAGGCCTAACTTTTCAACAGCTAGGTACAATAAATAAGAACTATCTACGCCCCCACTCATACCCATAATACAGTCGAAGTCCTGTCCTTTGCCTTCTTGTTTTATTTTATCTGCTAGTTTTTGCAATGAAGAGTCATCTAGTCCATCAGGGTTCCATTTAGGTATGATATCAGAGTCATACGTTAAACAATGGTCGCATACACCATTCTCATCAAAAACTATCTTACTGTCTGTTTTGTCCATCACACATCGTGAACAAATTTGCATTTCACTCATCAATAATTCCTATTTGGCTAATAATTTAAAAGCAAGTTTCTCATAATCCAATAAATCAGATGCCAATTTAAAAGATTCTTCGGACATATTTGCGACTTTTTCTGAATCTAAACTCACTTCGTTTAATATCTTATCAAGTGTTTGGTCACTATTGATCAACCATCCATTCCTTTTAACGTATGGTTGATGACTGTCAATATCATCTAGAATTACTGCACACCTTTTACATAAGCTATTTTGCATCGTTGCCGATTGGGTTCCTGGTTGCAAATAAATATCAGCGGCGCAAAGTAGGGAGTCAACCTCTTCTGTTGAGCACCAACCAATGAAGCTTACATGGGGGTTTTCTGCAATAATTTGATGTATTTTTTCGTCATCACTAGACTCAATAAGACCAGCTATAACGAATTTTAGTTTCGGGTTGTCAAGCTTGTTAAAAGATTCTAAAGATTTTAATAGCTTTTTTCTATTAGTTTGTTTGCCTGTTTGTACAATTAACGTTTCATCATCTTCTAAACCTAAATCAAGCCGTTTTCTGAGCCTTCTTCCCAGATACTCTTCATCGTTAAATATTTTACCGCCTAGTGGATAAAACTCTAATTTTCCCTCTGGAATTCGATAAAAGTCTCTCAGAAACTGGATAACTGATATTGATACGCATAAAATTTTATTATTTGTCTGCTTAGCGAAGTATTTGGCAATAGGCCTGTAATACAAACCGTGTAAAAAGTGCTTAGAAATGAACCCCCTGGCACTATTTACGAAGTCTTCATGGCTGTCTGCCCATACCGTTACGTTTGGATTTTGTTTTTGATACTTTAATACCGTTAAAAGTTCCCAACCACACATACCATGAAATACTATGACATCAGGTGAAAATTGGCTGATATGTGCGTAGATATTTTTATGTATTCGCAACTTTTTAGCAAGGGTTTTAGGTAGCCATTTTAAATAAGGCACACGTGTTACCTTGGCCCCATCACTTCCCATATATGTACTAGGTTTAACATAATCTACTTTCTTTTGTTTATTAAATGTTTCAGTAGATGCTAAAACTTCAACTTCGTGACCTTGAGACAAATGTTCACGCACTAATATATTCTCTTGGTAACTATGATCATCGATGTAGAAGCAAGATAAACATATATGCAAAACTTTCATAAAAGGCCTCTACTACGCAAAAGTGCTACAGGGTCTTTAATATATGGTCCAATATCTTTGAGTTCTTTATCGTCAAAGTTCCACCAACTCAATTGTAATAATGCAGTTACAATATCCTCGTTAAACCTATACCTAACATGTTTAGCTGGGTTCCCTGCGACTACTTCATAAGCTGCCACATTTTTAGTTACAACAGCACCCATTCCGATTACCGCGCCGTGACCAATTTTAATACCTGACTTTATAAAAACGCCTTGCCCTATCCAAACATCAGATCCTATCTCCGTCTTTGGAATATGCTTAAACTCATGACGTGCATACTTAACTTTTACACTATCTCTATGAGATAAGAAAACGGGGCTTGTAGACAAATATTGCATCGGATGAGCAGCACCACCGATGTTAACATTACTCGCTATTGAGCAAAAAGAATCGATCTGTGTGTTATTAATATTGCAGTCGTAGCCTACGAAAGAATGCCTTCCTAAATGACTATCAATAAATGTCGAACCTGACTCAATTTTAGAGTCGAAGCCAATCGATGAGTTTCTTACAGCTACTAACCTGCTCTTTTTTAACACTCTATTTATCAAGTAGCGTAGCACTTTCCCTTCTCCTGCATAAAATTAAAATTAACAATGACAATAGTAAACCGTGTGTCAACAAGCTTGTCATCAAATCACTTGAAATTATTACATCTCTCATTGGTATTATTGTTAGAGATATACTCAACCACAACGGAATACCAAACTTAACAAGCGAGTCGAACATCTTTAGTAAATACCCAAATAATAATGAATAAAACAAAACGCCGACATAACCACCATGAATAAACCCTGTACTAATATATCCATTATTAGCTCCAAGATACTTGTAGCTAGCAGCACTACCTAGGATATAGTCCCCAATAACTAAACTCAGCGATTTCTGATAAGGGTAAGCATCGCTAAACGATAATATAGAATTACTCCAATAAATATGGCCAAACTTTTCAGCAAACTCAAAATACGTAAAAGTTGTAGATGCGGGAACAAAAAACAAACGTCTAACAAGAACTGAAGCAATAAAGTGATTGTCTAACATTAGTGATGTCGCATAAGCCCCAACACAAATAACTATAAAAATAATCGGGATAAAATATAGACTGTTGTACTTTCTAAAGTACCAAAAGCAAAAAAACACAATAAATGGAAAAAAGAATACAGACTTATGAGCTGAGACCCCAAAAAATACTAATTGAGAAATTAGAGAGAAAGCCAATAAAGCAAATTTCTTTTTCCATATACAATAAGATATAAGGAAAACATTAAATACTTTATAAACCCATATATTTAAATAAGATAAGAGCCCGATATCTGTCAACGCTGAATTTTCTTGGCGAAATTGATACACTTTTGCCATGTTGAAGTTTAAATTACTAATTGCACCTGTCAATACATACAGCGCAAGTAAATATAAAACCGCACAAATACATATATATTCTACTACCTTTAAGCCATTTTTAAAAAATGGAAATCGGACTGATTTGATTGAAGCTGTTCTTGTTATATAAATCGAAATTATTACACTAACAACAACTGTTAATAGAGCCTCTATATTTTTTTCCGGGTCCAACCCCCATAGCGAGGACATAGGGACTATCACTGAGGTAAGAGAGGTAAGGTAAATGAAGTCACTATATGATTTAAGTTTATTTCTGCATAAAATTGTAGGTATTAACATTATAAAAATTGAAGCTGAATATCTGTAGGCGTCAAATTCATAATTAAAGCCCATATAATTTGAGCCATAAAACGGGATAACAAAGTTAATGTATAGAAAGTCTAAACTTAATCTAAAAAGTAGTATAGTAAAGACTAATGTAACTCTACCTCTTTCGAAGTAAATTGAAGATTTTTCCATGTTATTTATATGCCCTCAAAATCCCTACTCTTATGAAAACGTAATAAATTAAATACAAAATGCAATCTAAAATGACAAATGCCTCTAGAAAAGATAAGAACTCTAACGGTTGAAAGCTTATAAGAAATATTCCAAGCGCAATGAAGCTAAGCAACTGCCACTGCAAGCCAAGCTTTAAATTTTCTCTCTTTGATAGGACAACACTTAAAGGGGACACAATAAATCTAATTGCTATTGAGAAAGATAAAACCTTTAAAACGATGCTCATCCCCGCCCAATTCGAGCCTAAAGCAAATACAATCAACCATTCACCAACGCTAAAAGTGAAAATAACAAAAACTATTGAAATAGCTATATTAATTAAAGTTATCTTATTTACGAGCATTTTAATTTGTGAGCTAGTGCCATGAACGAGTTCTCGAAGAAGAGCTTGAGATGTAGCAACAGACAATAAGGACAATGGTCCCGCTACATAACGTGTTACAAAAGAGAAGTAGCCTAGCGAAATATCATCGTATAAATTTTTTATTTGTACGGTTGGTAGATGTAAAAATATTGTATTCAGGACACTACCTGGAGCAGATAAAAAAGCGTATTCCTTATTAGACGTCAATATTGATAGCGACAGCAGTTTATAGGCGGTCCTCACCTTTAGTCTACTTTTCAAAATTGACAGAGCAACAAAAGTTACCTGACCAATAACATGGCCTAATATCAACCCTAAGGAGCTAAAACCAGAAAGACAAAGCATTAGAATCAATCCTGATGTAGCTTGAAAGACCTTAGCTTTAGCCGTTAACTTAAACTTACTATCTCTATTATTATAGTAGGTTATTGATTGCCCAGCCCCTAGAGAAAAAATTGATAATGCTATCAAAATTTGTTCTATAATATTGAATCTCACCCTCACTTCACTAATGTTGAGCGAAATTAGTAGAATTACTATTGATATTGAAAAACATAAGGCTATTGTATTCACAAGAAGTTTTGACGAGTCTTCATCTGTATTAGCTTGTGCAATAGCAAGATCAAATCTAAGTGTAGAAAACACAGCTCCAATAGCAACAATAGCGACAAAAAGTCCATATTGCCCAAAATCTGATGGTGAGTATAGCCTTGTTAAAAAAGGGAGTGCAATCAGCGGGATCAACTGAGCCACAGCTGTACCACTAAACAACGTTACCAAGTTTTTAAAAAACATTAATTACCCATGTATCCATGCATAGGTAAACTGAATACTGTCTTAGCCAGCTTTTCTGCTACAGGAAAATCACCGGTTTTGTAACCTAAATACTTAAAAGCAGTTTGTTGGTGCATGCAAGTACCATAATATACCATTGTCGGAATACCTTTCTGCTTATATTCTTCCATTACTTGCTCTCTGCTTTCGCTTTGCAATGTATATTGAGCCCATGAACTTAAATAATTAGATGGTACATAAGGAGTTAAAAATTTCTTAGCAAGGTCTCTAGAATAGTTTTTCGCAGCAACATTACGAGCTATTAGTTCTTTAGGGAACTCTGCCAGTTTTTCTAATAAAATAGCTGCTTGAATAGTATCCAACCTACTGTTTATTCCAATTCTGATGTTATCGTACTTATCTTGACCTTTACCATGAACACGGTAAGATTTTAACAGCTCAGCATACTCATCATTATTAGTAAACACTGCACCACCATCTCCATAACAACCTAGGGGCTTTGCAGGGAAAAAGCTTGTGGTCGCTATATCTCCAAAGCTACCAGCTCTTCTCTTACTACCATCTTTGTCGGTGATTGAACCACCAAAACCTTGGGCAGCGTCCTCAATAAGCTTTAAATTGTACTTTTCTGCTATACGCTCAAGTTCAGGATAGTTAGCTGGAAGTCCAAATAAATCTACTGCTATTATCGCTTTAGGACTTAATTTACCTTCGGCTATCGTCGATTGAATTTGTTTCTCTAAATGTGATGGGCAAATATTAAAGGTTTCTTTATTTGAATCTACAAAAATTGGGGTCGCTTTTTGAAAAGCAATCGTTTCCGCTGTAGCAAAAAATGTAAAGGTTGGGCAAAAAACAGCATCGCCTTCTTTAATATCAAGTACCATCATTGTGAGTGTTAATGCATCTGTTCCGTTTGCACAAGTAATACAGTGCTTTACACCAACATATTCTGCGAGCTTTTGCTCTAACTCTTTGACTTCAGGACCCATTATATATTTACCATGTTCCAAAACCGTTAAAACTCTATTGTCGATTCTTTTTTTTAACTTCTTATACTGAGCTTTAAGATCAATAAACTGAACCATACTATCCTCTGGGTATTATTAATATATTGTGTTTTTTAAACGAAAAAGTGAAATCCAAATTATCCACTAAAATACTTATCTTAAGAAGATAATGAAGGTTATAACAAATAAAATCCCTTACTATTGTCATATTCAAGAAAGTCTTTTGTTTCTTTTAACTGTGTAAGAAAAGGGGTTGACTCAAATGGTGCTTTTAGCATGGAGAGAATATCTTTCATCCTGATATCGCCAGTATAGTTCCTATTAAAGCCTACGATATTTATAGATAAAGATACCTTTTTAGAGCCCGAAACCATAGAGAAAGGTAAAATATTCTTATCTATAATGGTCCCCATCCCTATCATTGCATATGAACCTACTTTAATATTTTGATGAAGCACGGCATTTAGTCCAAGGTTACAATAGTTACCTAGTTCTACACTCCCCCCAAGCGAAACGTTATTACAAATAACATTGTTATTTCCAACTTTAGCATCGTGAGGAATATTAACATTAACCATAATATAATTATTATTACCTACTATAGTTACTTGTTTATGATAAGGCATATGTATAGTTGAGTTCTCTCTAAAGGTATTATGAGAACCAATAATTATTTTTTTGTCAGTGAGTTCACTAACCTTTAAATGCTGGGCAGCACCTCCAAACTTTACCCCTGAACTTAGAGTGCAACTTTTTCCAATTTTTACATCACCTGTAATTTCAACACTATTTCCTATGATACAATTATCACCAATTTCAATATTACCAGATATGACGCAATTACTACCTAGAACGACGTTTTTCCCAATTTTCACATTACCATTGAGTACATTAAAACTGCCGAGCTTGGTACATTTAGGTATTAAGTTGCTTAAATTAATTTCATTCACAATCATATTCCTTTACTAAGCTGTACTGCCAGAATCAACCGTAAACTCACTACCTGTTATGCTATCACCTGCATCCGACAATAAGAACGTAACCATCTCAGAAACATGCTGAGTTGACGCTAAAGAACCCAAAGGCGACCTTCTTTTAATCTTATCTAACTTATCACCTTGTAAACCAGAAGTCATATCTGTTGTCATATAGCCTGGAAGCACTGCATTCACGGTTACATTTGCTTTTCCTAATTCTCTAGCAAGTGATTTAGTTAGCCCATTCATGGCAGCTTTAGTTGCCCCATAAACCGATAGGCCACTGTAACCAGTTTTAGATATAATCGAGGAAATATTAATTATTCTTCCATTTTGATTAATCAACATTCCACGACTTAAGTATTTAGAGAGTAATATAGGGGCTTCAATATTAACTTTGATTAGTGTAGAAATATCGGATTCATGCATAGTTGCTAAAACCCCGTCGTTACCCAACGCTGCATTATTTATGAGCGCGTAGAGTCTTCCGTATTTCTTAGTTAACATAGTGCTAAAAGCTTTAATCTCGGAAGTATTAGCCATATCAAATGGTTCGAATGCTAACTGCTCTGGGTACTGTTCCAATAAGTTAGAAATTTCTTCGGTTTGACCTCGAGCCGTAGTAATAACTGTATAGTTTTTTAAAAGTAGAGACTTCACTATTGATAAGCCAAGTCCTCTGCTTGCCCCTGTAACTAACACTAACTTTTTTTTCATCTTTTTATTTTCCCACTACTTGTTGTGTCCAGTTCATCAACAATCTTGATGAATACTGGCTGCTCGTGTACCGCCAAACCTTTTTTACAATAATCTCTTATTGTTTTTGTATCTAAACTAGTACTTAAAACAATATCTGCGCATACTACTTCGCCCACGAACGAGTTATTTTTACCATACACTTTAGCGGCGTTAACCCCTTGGATACTTTGTAAAAACTCCTCAATTATCTCAGGAACAACTTTATTCCCACCAACATTTATAATGCCAGAAGCTCTCCCTAAAAACATACAACGACCATCTTTAACTTCTACTAAATCTCCTGTATCAACAAATCCATTTTCGTCAATGAGGTTAGCACCATTCACATAGTTGCTAGCAGAAGATTCACTTTTTATTAATAAAGTACCTTCTGGCCCTATTTTTAAATGAGGCAAGTCTTCATTAAACTCTAGATAACTAAGTGGGAAGCCTGCAAGCCCATCATTAACAGAGAAGCCGACTCCAGCTTCAGATGAAGCATATATATGCCTGATTTTTGCTCCAACAAAAGTACTTTTCAAGCTAGACAATAGCTTCTGCTCTGCTATTTCCCCACCTAATGAGATACTCTTGAGTGGTAAAGATGAAAAACCTTTGACCATAAGTAACTTTCGAAAATATGTTGGCGTACCTGAAACACAAGTAACTTTTTCTCTTTGAAACAACATAATAGTTTGAGTTAAAGAGGTTGTACCATTCTTAATTACGAGTTTATTCCCTGAGCAAAGCGCCTGTAGGAAAACTTGAATGCCAGAGAATCGATTCAAGTCATACAATGACGCCCATACAAAGTTAGGGCTACCGACCTTTATAGTATTAGTTAGTGACATAAGGTTGTGACTAACTAGTTTAGGCTTTGAAGTAGTTCCAGAAGTAGAGATCAACCAATTTGTCTTAACCTCACGTAGTTGCCTGCCCTTAGACACCTGTTCGTTAATTGTACTTTCACAAAGAACAAAACCGCATTGAGCTTGCTCTAAAAAAAGCTCTAACGTTGCTTTCTGAATATCAAAAGGTAAAATCAATATTGAAGAAGCGATACCGTCTAACAAGATTAGCCATTTAGCTAAATCAATATTATCTTTGAATTGTAATGCTACAACTTTTTCATTCAATGAACTTAAAAGGTCTAAGTTATTTTCTCGGCATTCTTTTATATCTTTTGTTGTATAAACTAAATCTTCACTGACTAAGAGAGCTTTATTTTCCGGTAACTGGTAAATTTTATTAAATAACATTACTCTGGCTTATATGTTTTATATATATCAACAAACTCTTCGAATGTTGTTGGATAAACAGCTTCTTCCATTAAAGTGAAAGGGTCGTAACCAAGCTCTTCATCTAAACGAGCAACTAGTATTGCAAAACCTAGAGAGTCTAATCCTGTGTCTAATAAAACAGCATCATTTGTTAGTTTACATTGTAATGTCTTATCTGTGCTTTCAAGAACATCCATAAATATTTCTTTAACTTCATTTTCTATATTCATAATAACCTCATTTAATCATTAAAGAGTGAACATTCTTTACATCAACTGATATAGTTGAAGTTCTAATGTGCTCTACTGTTTCAATCGCTACCCTATTTTCTTCTATACCGAAACCTTTGTCAGCCAGTATGTTTTCATAACTTTGTGTATGAAGGTCTGTGAAACCTCCTGAGAACTCTAACTCTTCGGTTGTTTCCCCATCGTTGATTTTAATGCTTCGGTAAGTTGACTTCTCGCCGTGAACAGCATCATCTGGCAGGTGATTAGCATCTATCGATAAAAACCAACGTACGTTTGCACGTTCATATTGTAAATAACCTGACGATGTTTTTTCATCACGGTAATGAACTTCATTATGTTTAATATCACCAAAAATGAAGTGCAGCATGTCATAAAAATGTACACCTATATTGGTAGCAACACCACCCGATTTTTCATCAAATCCTTTCCAAGATTTCAAATACCACTTACCGCGGGACGTTAAGTATGTCAAGTCGACATCAAACACTTTATCAACTGGCGCCGACTGTACCTTATCACGAAGCGCTATAATTGATGGGTGTAAGCGTAATTGTAGAATGGAATTAACTTTCGCTCCGTGCTCTTTTTCGTAACGGCTAAGAGTATCTAAATCAGCAGAATTAAGAACTAACGGTTTTTCACATATAACATCTATCCCATTTTGAAGTGCGAACTTCATATGTGGCAAGTGCAAATAGTTAGGCGATGCTACCGCGATATAATCTAGCTTTTCGCCTTTAAGCTTTAAGTCTTCAACATAAGCTGAAAACTCTTCAAATTCGGTAAAAAACTCAGCTTCAGGAAAGTGACTATCCATAATGCCAACAGAGTCATTTATGTCCATAGCAACGACTAAATCATTACCCGTATCTTTAATTGCTCGTAAGTGTCTTGGTGCTATGTATCCAGCAGTGCCAATTAATGCGAATTTTTTCATCTTTTAATTATAACCTTAAATCTGATTCTAATGGTCCAAATACATGTTTTACGTCATACAAAACATGATTAGACTTACCAAAAGCTCTTACAGCATCTATGCCCATCGACTTATATTCTTTATGATCTACGGCTAGAATAATTCCGTCATAAATACCTTTTTTAACATCCTTAGTTAGTTGAACATTGTACTCGTGTTCAACTTCTTCAGGTGAAGCCCAAGCATCAGAAATGTCTACATCTACATTAAAATCTTGTAACTCTCTGATTATGTCAATGATTTTGGTGTTTCTGACATCAGGGCAGTCGCCTTTAAATGTAAAGCCCATTACTAGTACTTTTGCCTGATCAATATGAACCTTCTTCTTAGACATAGCTTTCACCATTTGCGACGCAACATACTCCCCCATTCCATCGTTAATACGCCGACCAGCCAATATTACTTCAGGTCTATAGCCGACTTCTTGTGCTTTATAGGTTAAGTAATAAGGGTCGACGCTTATACAGTGTCCCCCTACTAGACCTGGCTTAAATTTTAGAAAGTTCCACTTCGTACCAGCCGCATTTAAAACTTCTTCCGTGTCGATGTTTAATTTATTAAATATCTTCGCAAACTCATTAATGACCGCTATATTCAAGTCTCTTTGGGTATTTTCAATGACTTTTGCCGCCTCAGCCACTTTAATTGATGATGCACGGTGAGTGCCCGCAGTAATAATTGAACTATATAAACAGTCAACAAACTTTGAAGTAGCTTCGTCAGAACCTGAAGTAATCTTCATTATTTTAGTTAGCGTATTCACCTTATCACCCGGATTAATACGCTCTGGAGAGTAACCCGCAAAAAAATCAATATTAAATTTTAAGCCTGATTCTTTTTCAACTATTGGTATGCATACCTCTTCAGTTGCACCTGGGTAGACCGTAGATTCGTAGATTACAACATCACCCTTTTTAATATAACCTGCAATTAACGAACTAGCTTTTTTAAGTGGTGTCAAATCTGGCGTGTTATTTTCATCAATAGGTGTAGGGACTGTAACGATGAAAACATTAGCAGTAGCTAAGTCTTTAGTGCTGCTAGAAAATGTTACATTTTTTGCTGCTTTTAAGTCATCGTCTGAAACTTCTAAGGTAAAGTCATGCCCTAGCTTTAACTCTTTTACTCGCTTTTCGTTAATGTCAAACCCTGTTACTTGATATTTTTTACCAAATTCAATAGCTAAAGGTAATCCGACATAACCTAGGCCAATTATTGCAATATTTTTATTATCTAAATTCATTACCAAATTCCTTTCGTATCAATCACTTGCTTATTCTGCTCTGGGTTCATTACTTTGAACTCTTTATGATCTACCAATAGAACATAAATATCAGCTTCTTTGAAAGCTACTTCAGCATCTTTTAAATCTAAAAGTTTATTTTCTAGGGTTTCAATATTAGGCTCAACAGCTATTACATTGCCTACGTCCATTTTTGCTACTTCAGATGCGATTTCCATTGCTGGGCTTTCTCTAAGATCATCTATATCAGCTTTGAATGCCAAACCGAAACAAGCAATTGTTACTTCCTTTGCTGTTTTTCCTGGATTATCTATTAAGAAATTAGCAATCGCTAATTTAACTTGATTAATTACCCATTCAGGCTTCATATCATTAACTTTACGCGCCGTATGGATCAACTGAGCTTCCTCAGGAGTTTCACTCACAATAAACCAAGGATCGACAGCAATACAATGGCCACCTACACCTGGACCAGGCTGAAGAATATTAATGCGTGGATGACGATTAGCTAGTGATATCAATTCCCATACGTCAATGTCTAACTTGTCGCAAATAATAGATAATTCATTTGCAAAGGCTATCTGTACGTCACGACAAGAGTTTTCTGTAAGCTTTGCCATTTCTGCAGTTCTTGCATTAGTAACAACACATTCACCTTCAACAAATGTTTTGTACAACTCTATTGAGCGTTCCGAACACTTAGGTGTCATTCCACCAATAACACGATCATTCTCTACCAATTCACGAACAACATGCCCAGGTAACACTCGTTCGGGGCAATGTGCTACGTTGATATCAGGGTTTACACTATCATCTTGCGGAAATGAAAGATCTGTTCTTGATTCTTTTAGCCATCCAGACATTTTTTCTGTTGCGCCTACTGGAGAAGTCGACTCTAAAATAACTAAATCACCTTTTTTTAAAACCGGCGCTATAGACTTAGCAGCCGCCTCAATATAACAAAGATCTGGCTCTGGAATTTCACTATTGTTGGCTTTAAAAGGTGTAGGCACGGCGATTAAAAACGCATCCGCTGGTTCTGGTGTTAAGGTTGCTTTTAAATAACCTTCCGTAACGGCAGCATGAACTATCATGTCTAATTCAGGTTCGACAATATGAATTTCTCCACGGTTAATGGTATCTACCGCTTGTGAATTAACATCAACGCCTACTACATTTTTCTTACGTGATGCAAACATGGCTGCTGTTGGCAAACCGATATAACCTAAACCGATAACTGATACCGTTTCAAAAGACACTGGCATTTCCTTTATAAATATATTTATTAACTTTGTGATGAGATTATTTAGCTAATATGTCACAAATTCTTTGACAAGCTTGACCGTCACCATAAGGGTTGTGGGCAAAACTCATTTCTTGATAGTATTGAGGTTCCTCAAGCAACTTTGTTACTTGACCTACTATTCTCTCTACGTCTGTACCCACTAACTTAACAGTACCTGCATCAACCGCTTCTGGCCGCTCCGTAGTATCTCGCATAACTAATACTGGCTTTCCAAGGCTTGGCGCCTCTTCTTGTATTCCGCCAGAGTCGGTTAAAATAATACTTGAGCGATTCATCAGGTACACAAACGGTAAGTATTGTTGTGGCTCTATTAGGAAAACATTATCTAACTTTGCCAATAGGCGGTTTACAGGTTCCTGTACATTTGGATTTAAATGAACCGGATAACAAAATAATACGCCAGGGTTTTGAGTTGCTAGCTTATTGATCGCTTCACAAATACGCTCAAAACCACCACCAAAGCTTTCACGACGATGACCAGTTATCAATACTAGCTTTCTATCGTTATTCAAAAATAAAAAGCGGTTGTTCATGTCAGTCTTTAGTTGAACATCCGTTTCAACTTTGTCTTTAACCATCAACAATGCGTCAATAACCGTATTGCCCGTCACAAAAACATCTGTTGCCGTTGTGTTTTCTAACAATAGATTTTGTTTGGAGGTTTCCGTTGGCGCAAAGTGGTACTTTGTTATTGCACCAGTTAATTTGCGGTTTGCCTCTTCAGGCCAAGGTGAATAAATATTGCCCGTTCGTAAACCAGCTTCAACATGACCAACTGATATTTGCTCATAATATGACGCTAGACTAGCTGCAAATGTAGTTGCTGTATCGCCATGAACTAATACAACATCTGGCTTAAACTCTTTAAGTACAGGAGTTAACTCCAATAATATTCGACTTGTTACTTCAGGTAACGTTTGACCTGCTTTCATTAAATTCAAGTCATAATCAGGAATAATATCAAACAAGGCCAATACCTGGTCTAACATTTCTCTATGTTGCGCGGTCACACAAACTTTCGCTTTTATTCGGGAGTCCGACTCTAATGCCTTTACTAGCGGAGCCATTTTAATGGCTTCAGGGCGCGTACCAAATACAAGTAATACTTTTTTCATTTTATACTTCTTTTACATTTCTGAAATTTAAAAACAAAACGAAAAAGACTCCAATGAATCCACCAAACATTGTTGCTAACAGAACAATTACTGCTCTTTTCGGTTTTGACTTTACATCTGGCTCTGCAGTTTTTGCTCTTACTAGTGTTTTTACTAAATATTCCTGATTCACTTCTGTCATCATTACTTTCTGAGTATGTGACTCAATCATAGAATAGAAGACTTCGAGCATTTGGGCATTAGTCGTGTTTTCTATTTTACTCTCTAGGAATGCAATGCTCGCCAACGCTTCTTTTTTAGCCTCCTGTTTAAAATACTCATTAATATCGTCCTTCAGTTTATTAACAATTTCATATGCAACTTGAGGCGAATAATGATTAACAGTGATTGAGAATACTCCAATTTCGTCATCAAAATTAACAGACATAAATTCTTTTTTTATTTTTTCATAAGTTTTATAGCTGCTTGGCTCAAAGGAGACAGTCTCATCATTGAACCATTGTTCCCCAGAGCGCCATTCATTGCTTTTAGCATCGTATATTTCTTCGTCATACACAAGAGTGTTAGTTTTAACATTCCAGCCTTTAGTAGCCATAAATATAACTTTTAATTTATGTTTTTCTACAAAGCTGTCAATATAAGGCCAGCTTTTCATTAACTCGATAGCGTGTTCAATTGAACTAGCATTCCCACCACCGCCAATGTTTATTCCAGCCATTGAAGCTAACCCTCCGTACTTTGAAGCTAGAGAGGATAAACCGTTTTCACTTTCTTGATCGGTAGGCACTAACTTAAGAGTAGAACTATAAATATTAGGCAAAGACAATGCATAAAAAACACTAGCAATTGCAAATAGTAATGCGGTAGCAAAAATTTTAAACTTACCTCTCCAGATAACTGAGATTAGCTGTCCTAAGTCAATTTCATCTTCGTCACTATCGTAACTACCATATCTTCCCTTTTGACGTGGGTATACTAGCGAGTTTTCAATACGTTCTAGTCTCTCGTCCGTTGTTAACCGCTTTTTTTGTTCCAATGGGCCATCAACCTTTTTATTTGAATCAAAATCGGTGTCTTTTGACATCGTATTTCCTACCTAATTAATTATAACCACTTGGGTTTTTACTTTGCCAACGCCAAGTATCTCTCAGCATTTCTTGCATTCCAAACTCCGCTTTCCAGCCAAGTTCTTGCTCAGACTTTTCTGGGTTTGCCCAACACTCAGCAATATCACCAGGTCGTCGTGCCACTATTTCATAAGGTACTTTTTGGCCGGTTTCTTGTTCAAATGTTTTAACCATTTCCAACACTGAATAACCTTGGCCGGTGCCTAAGTTATGAATTAAAATACCGTTACCATTGTTAATTTTCTCTAGTGCCTTTAAGTGGCCTTTAGCCAAGTCCACCACGTGAATATAGTCACGAACACCGGTACCATCTGTTGTATTATAGTCATTGCCAAATACGCTCAGCTTTTCTAACTCACCCGCAGCCACCTTGGCAATAAATGGCATTAAGTTATTTGGTATCCCTTTAGGGTCTTCACCTATTAATCCTGAAGCATGTGCGCCAATAGGATTAAAGTAACGTAATATGGATACGCTCCATTTATTATTAGACGCGGCTAAGTCTTGAAGGATGTACTCCATCATTAGCTTGCTTTGCCCATAAGGGTTAGTGGCCGATGTTGGAAAATTTTCAGTAATAGGAACCGAAGCAGGATCACCATAAACCGTTGCCGATGAACTAAAAACAAACTGACGTATGCCCGCTTTTTCCAGCTCTTCTAATAATACCAGCGTACCAGTAACGTTGTTTTGATAATAAGTTAGGGGGATTTGAGTAGATTCACCTACTGCTTTTAACGCAGCGAAGTGAATAACTGACTTAATGTCGTTATGGTCAGTGAATACTTGCTGCAGCAATGTGCGATCTCGAATGTCACCTTCGTAAAAATGAAAATCTTTCCCTGTAATTTCTTTTACTCGCGCTAAACTTTCTATTGAAGAGTTGCACAAGTTATCAATAACAACAACTTGGTAGTCTGTTTTATTGTCTGACAATAATTCTACTATAGTATGGGAGCCTATGTAACCGGCGCCTCCTGTTACTAGTACTGTTTGCTTATTCATTAAACAATCCTCAAAAAGCTTTAGTGGGTTTTACTTATTAATCGCTATCTATTAATAACTACCTACTAATCGCTACCAAACAAATCACGGGTGTAAACCTTGTCTGCAATGTCTATCAATTCATCTACCATGCGATTAGCAACAATCACATCACATTCATGTTTAAATTCGTTCAAATTTTTAACTACACGTGAACGATAAAACTCATCTTCCTCTAATACCGGCTCATAAACAACTACTTCAATGCCTTTGGCTTTAATGCGTTTCATAATACCTTGAATTGCTGACGCTCTGAAGTTGTCTGACCCCGTTTTCATAATCAAACGGTACATACCAACACGTTTCGGGTTTCGTCGAATAATGGCATCGGCGATAAAATCTTTACGGGTAGTATTGGCATCCACAATGGCGCGTATTAGATTTTGAGGTACGGCATTAAAATTGGCTAACAATTGCTTAGTATCTTTAGGCAAACAATATCCACCATAACCAAAAGACGGATTATTATAGTGATCGCCGATACGAGGGTCTAAACTCACCCCTTGGATAATTTGTTTGGTATCTAATCCATTAATTTCTGCGTAGCTGTCTAGCTCGTTAAAATAAGCAACACGCATGGCTAAATAGGTATTTGAAAATAACTTAATGGCTTCAGCTTCAGTGGAGTCGGTAAATAGTACGTCAACGTCTTCTTTAATCGCGCCTTGCTCTAGCAAGCTTGCAAAAACCTTAGCTCGCTCAGATTGCTCACCAACGATAATACGAGAAGGATATAAATTGTCGTGTAAAGCTTTACCTTCACGTAAAAACTCTGGTGAAAATAAAATGTTGTTGCAGTTTAGCTCTTCACTAATTTGTGAAGTATACCCTACTGGAACCGTAGACTTTATTACCATAACGGCATTAGGGTTAATGGCCATTACTTGTTTAATTACAGCTTCCACCGATGACGTATTAAAATAGTTAGTTTCTACGTCGTAATCTGTTGGTGTGGCTATCACCACAAAGTCTGCATTTTTGTAAGCCGTTTCTGCATCTAAAGTAGCAGAAAAGGAAAGTGGCTTATTGGCTAAAAAATCACTAATTTCGGTATCAACTATGGTGGATTTTTTATTATTTAGTAATTCTACTTTTTCGGCAATTATGTCAACCGCAGTTACATTATTATGCTGCGCTAGAAGCATCGCATTAGATAAACCAACGTAACCAGTACCGGCAATTGCAATATTGTATTTTTTAGCCATTACTTCCCTACTCCATAAAATGATTTATACCAAGCCACAAAATTAGTCACACCTGTGGTTAAGTCTACGCTTGGTTTATAATCTACCGCTTCAAATAAGTCTGCGGTATCCGCCCAGGTTTTGTATACATCGCCCGGTTGCATTGGTTTCATATTTTTTGTTGCCGTAATACCGATGGCAGTTTCAATGGTTTTTACAAAATCTAATAGCTGAACTGGATTGCCATTACCAATATTGTACAAACAATAAGGTGCAGAGCTGTTTTTGACACTGCCTGTTTCTGGCGTCCAGTTTTCAGTTGAGCTCGGAATTTTACCTGCAACTCTGATTATGCCTTCAACGATGTCATCAATATAAGTGAAATCGCGGCTTAAGTTGCCATTGTTGTATATATCGATGGATTCACCGTCGATAATTTTTTTTGTAAATTTGAATGGTGCCATATCCGGACGGCCCCATGGACCATACACAGTAAAAAAGCGTAAACCTGAGGTTGGCAAGTTATACAAATGAGAATAAGTATGGCTCATTAACTCGTTGGCTTTTTTGGTGGCGGCGTATAAGGAAATAGGATGATCTACACTGTCATCGCAGCTAAAAGGGGTTTTAGTATTTAAGCCATACACAGAACTAGAAGATGCATAAACAAGATGCTTAACCTTAGTTTGCCTGCACCCTTCTAACACCGTTAGATGACCTACTAAGTTAGCATCAGCGTATGCCATTGGGTTGTCTATTGAATAACGAACCCCAGCTTGGGCCGCCAAGTGGATAACAATATCAAATTGATGCTCTGCAAATAGAGTTGCCATACCTTCACGGTCAGCTAGGTCTAATTTAACAAAAGAGAACTCTTGAATTGGCTCAAGTTCTTTTAGTCTTGCTAACTTTAATGCAGGGTCGTAATAGTCATTAAGATTATCAAGGCCAATAATTTCATGACCTTGATTAGCTAATGCTCGGACAACATGAAAACCAATAAAACCAGCGGCACCTGTTACTAGATATTTCATTGCATTAATCCCTTGTCCTAACCTTGCTTATTTTAAATTAGATTACAAACGCCCTAAAGCGGCTAAACCTACGGTTAACTGATAAAAAATAGACGTTGATTTTTCCCACAAGGTTAGTTTGTCGGTATAGTTTGCATCTAACGGCACCACTACTGTATCACCAGGGTGAACCACAGTATCGTTGCCACCTAACCAAGAATAATCAGGGATGTCCACTAGGCCATTGGCGCGGATGATATACACTCTGTCGCCATCAGCTTGCTGACGTAGGCCACCACTTGAACGTAGGTAGTCATCTAAGTTCCAGCTGTCATTATAAATATGAGACGTAGCTACTTGCACTTCGCCAATAACGTTTACTTCACGGCGGTACGTAGGCACCATTAAACTGTCACCGTTCTCAAGCTGAATGTCATATTGATTAGAAGTGTCGATGACTTTATCTAAGTCAATAACTAAACGGCCAACACCTTCTACTGTGGTAAGTTGATCTACTAAGGTTTGAACTTCGCCTACGGCAATGTTTGCATAAGACGACGAGATAGACTTAAAGGCTAATTCTTTGCTCAAGTTACGCGCTAAATCACGAGCTTGCTTTTGCTCTAACTCTTTAAGTGATTCACGAGTGAAAAACGCTGCTTCCGCCGATGCAAATTTAGTTAAACCGCCTGCTCGTTTAATAACGTCTGCTAGGCCTTCACCTTCACGAATAGTATAAGTCCCTGGGAATACCACTTCACCCGTCAACGTGATTTTTGATTCCTTTTGCCAATTAGCTTGTTGGAACACGTTGACCACGTCTTTTGGTGCCACTTGCAAGTTTTGAGAGTCATCGCCGTTTAACGCATTTTTAAGTGAAAAACGAATATGTGTTTTTTCAGCGTCAGCAGAATTAAACTGTGTTCTCGAAATTTCACCTACTTCTAAGTTTGCAGACTCTTGCACGCCACCAGCAGCAGCAACTAGCTCTAACACCGTCGCATTTTTTGAAATTGGGTAAACACCCGGAAAGTTTACTTGACCGCTAATTTCAGCGGTTGGTACATACTGACCTGGCAATACGTTTGCTTCAATTAACTTAATAATCGGTAAAACAAGCTCTTGTCTTGTTAGTGTTTTAGTTTGTAATAACGCTTCTTGTTGTGCTTGAAAGTTACCTGTCTTTAATTCGTAAATGTAATTAAAGCCTTCATTTTCGGTAATGGCCTTTTTACGTTTAGCCAACCACTGCTTTTTAAAAGCATCAATTGATTGCGTGTTTGCTACATTCGCTAATTTAATTTTTTCATTCGTCGACAGGTTTTTAACTTCTCTAAGCTCAGCTTGAATATTTTTAACGTCATTTAGGTTATTGGCCAAAAATTCCGCTTCATCGTAACGATTAAAAAACAAGACTAAATCATTGGCGTTTAAATCAACTTGAGAGCCTGAAAGAACCGCTTTAGGAGCAAAGTGCTGAATACTAATACTGCCAGTTTCATCTTCAGATACTACAAGTGCGTAACTCATGTCGGTTGACTGTGTTAAATCATCACCGCTGCTTATAAGGTCACTTAAGTTCATGCCTTCGTAAAACGCGTGGCTGCTTGGTCTAGATACAGCGCCACCTACATGAACCACTTTGCTGAACTGTTGTGAAATTGGCAATACGCGTACTACATCGCCCGCTTTTAGTGCGTGGCGATTGTTTGCTTGCTGGCTTTTTTCAGTTAAATCAATGCGTTTAACGGCACGTTGGTAGTTTTCATCTAACGTGGTAACCAATACATTTTTAGGATAGGCAAGCGAGGTTAACCCGCCAGCAAGTTTTATTGCGCTGCGAATATCGTCTGAGCTTTTTACTTCATAAATAGCTGGGCGTCTAACTTCACCGTATATTTTTACTTGTGATTGTACTGAGTTTACAAATACCACATCACCCTGTTGTAAACGCTGATCTGAAGTAACATCGCCTTGCGTAAACAATTTGTATAAATCTAACGTTGAAACGTGCTTGCCTGCTCGTTTAAGTTGAATATCACGAAGTGAACCTACTTCCGTTGGACCACCACTAATAAAAATGGCGTTGGTCATGGTAGACAAGCTTGATAATTGATAAGCACCTGGCTTTTGCACATCACCAACCACATAAACTTGAATTGAACGTAAGCCAGCAATAGAAACCGATGACTTAATACCTATCATGCTTACTTCAATTACATCAGCAATACGTTGCTTTACTTCTTGATAAGTTAAACCAGCTACCGTTAGAGGCTGCAGTTCAGCAAAAGTAATTTTACCTTCATTGTCAATAGTCACTTGTTCCGTTGATGACTCTTTGCCGTATAACGCAATTTCTAATGAGTCACCAGGGCCTACAATATAATCTGCTGGAACAGCAGTGCTTTCACCTGGTATGAAGGACGTTTGCATGTCTTTAAACATGTCGTAACCAAATGGCTTTAATTCGTTGAGGTTGTTTTTATCTACTTTTTTCGATTCTTTTAGTAAAGCTGCACCAAATGCATCGCTGCCGGTGTCATTAACGTATTGTTGTTCAGGAGCAGGTTGAGTTTGCTGATTGTTTTGGTTGCCACCAAGATTTCCAAAGCTGTTGATGTCAATGCCAAACTGTTTGGCTAATGCTTCCTGCTGTGACTTAGGCAGTTTTTTAAACTGTTCTATTTGAGCAGCAGATGGCGTGGTGGTAATTTGCGCAGTTGCGCTTGGGGAAATAAAAGCAGCAGAAGACAACATTGTTGTTAATAATGCGGCCGCAGTCGTTGTTTTTAACGTGCGTTTACTGCAAAAACGTTTACTGCAAAATAAAGAAGCGAACCCTTTAGAAAAGGCCTTATACATAAAAATTTCCTCAACCGAACTATTTAAGCATGTGCGGTGAAGTCATTCATGCGTAGTCCTTCACCTTAAAATCGACGTTGAATAATACAGCATGTCATTATTAGATGCATTAGTTTTGTTTGTTCTTATGGTCTCCTGCTTTCATTTTAACCGCTTTGTAAAACACACTACCTAAATAACAAAAAAACCAGCCGAAGCTGGTCTTTTAATTAACTTGGCAATAGGAACAATGAATACCCTGCTGCCGTTACATCTAAAAGTTACAGATGTTTCTCTTGTGTACCTTCATGGTCACTAACTATTTATTTACATCCAAGACTAAAATATCTTTGTCTGCATTTTTTGTAATAATCCAAACTTGATTTTGACTTGGTGAAGTTTGGAGTACGAAGTTTTGTAAATCTATTTCCTGCCTAAGCAACGCACTGCTTATTTCTATTGCAACGCCTTCATCACTTACGCTATAAACTCGAACAACGTACTCGCCATCTTTAACCATATCAAGCACTACAAAACCTTCGTCATTCCAATTAACTAGAGCTTTTACATTTAAGTCATCAAAGCTTGAAATAACATCATAGAGCTCCGTCTCGGCGTTGTACTTTTTCACCTTTAAACTAGTTTCAGTCTCAGTTTCCATTTCAACGGTTATTTGTAATTGTTTGTTCTTTATCGTTTCAAAAAATAACACGGGGCTATCGTTGTCGGAGAACGCCAGCTCGCCAGAGCTAATATCAAACATTACGCCATTAATACTAAATTCTGTATCACTTTTGTTTTCTAAAACACTATTCACCAAATTCAAATAGCTAGTTGGGATAGTATTGATTAGTTCTACTGTGGTTGCAGATGTAAACTTGTACAACGCCATTGCATAACGGCTCTCTGCATTGAGGTTAGAATCTGAATTAAACGTGACTATTAATTCATTATTTACAGGCCAAGCATGATAAGGATATAGGCCACTTCTAGATCCAAGTATCAATTCATGAGAGGTTGCACTCGTTTTGTCTTCGTTTAGATTAAAGAGAGTGACACTCGCCTCCACAGAATAACTCGGAAATTCTTTGGTAATATGGACTCTACTAAGGATGCGATTCGCATCAAGGAAGGTCGGCATATAGAATGTCTGACTATCTGCGTCAGGTATTGATAAAAGATCGGTTAAGTTTTTTTGAATAGCCTGGCTATTATTCAACGTTACTTCAGATAATCTCCCACTCGCTGAAAGCAACAGCAACCCATCTTCAGAAGCTGTAGTTTCAAAGTTACCTGTTATGTAAGCGATACCTGAGCTTTTTGTTTTAATATCTTGTTCAACCAATGAAATAGCTTGTATTTCACCCGAATCCAAACCGACGCTATAAACTCTATCAGCAAGTTCAGACCAAACAGTTGCTGTGTTAAAGCTCTCAGTCTTATAATCAGATAACTCTTTTAGTTCATTTTGATTATCTACCTCAAACAGTTTTACGCGTCCGTTATACTTGTCTTCAAAAAGAGACAGTGCTACTTTGCTGGAGTCAGGGCTCACTGATAAATAGGCTGAGTTATTTGTTACTGCTAAGTCAGTTTCGTTAAATGATATCCCCGTCACGGCATTCAATATGCCGGCTGGAGAAATTTCGAACAGACTGATATTTTTATCATTACTAATCAGCATCTGATTATCAGCAAGGCTTACTATTTGAATTCCATAGTGTGGTTCTGCAGCCTCACTGATATCATCAATACTTAATGATTCAATCTCACCCGTTGACGGAGAAACGGCCATACGGCCTAATTTTGAAGTATAGTAATCTCCTCCATCGGGTGAAACGTAGTATAGCCATTGATCGTCACTCGATAACGCTAAACTTTTCTCATATCCTTGCGAACCGACAGCGTTACCAACATTAATTGAATTAATAAATGTGAGTGAGTTATCACTGTTTAATTTATATGACGCAACAAACGTGTTGCTATAGTCCGTGACTAATGAGTAGACATAGTCTTTATTTGACGACAATTGAAATATTTCGGTGACATAGCTGTCAATACCATATGCTAAGCTTTCCCCAACAACTTCAGATAGGTTTAAGTCGCTTTGCACCTTAACCAAGGACCACTCTTGATCGATAAACTCTAATGTTAAGTACAGTGATGTCATATTTTGTGTTTCTGACGCGTCCTGATAGGCCGAAACTAACACTTTTGTTTCAGATACCGGTTCAGTATGGTAAACAACTTTTAAGTTTAAAGCGGCAAATTCAGATTGTAATGCATGCTTAATAACACTGTTTTCATCTCTTATTTCATCTTCACTGATATAAAATAAACCATCAGCAGTTGGTATTAAAACTTGATTACCAATGCGCGTCATGTTTTGAGCATTTTCAATTTTTTGCGTGTTTGGAGTAGATAACAAGCTCATTTTATTACCAACAAAGGTGTCTTTATTATCACCCACCCCGTCCATATCAACGTCAATGCTTTCTGTAGGGTCTAATTCAAATGCATCTTCATCGTTTGGTATGCCGTCCCCATCTATATCATCATCTTCTGAGTTCGGAATTCCATCACCATCTAAGTCGTTAATATCATTTCCTGACTCTACACTATCTAGAATAACCGCTAGTGTTGTTTCAACGTTTTCAGAAATGGTTTCTATGATAGATTCTAATTCAGTGCCAGATTCAATAGCAGCAAGGACTTGTGACGAAACTTGATTCGCAATGAACAACGCAATGTTTATAAAGTCCTCAGTTGATAAGCTCTCATGTGTTGTTAGATCTGCGCTCATCAAAGAGTTACGGACCAAGCTTGCTGTTGCACTGGCTTGCAATAGTAGTTGCGAATTGTTGTCCGTTGTAACCTCGCTATTAGCGATTACATCTTCAACAACCGCGGCACTAGCATTAAAAATCTGGTTTGCTAATAGAACTTGTTCTTCGTTCGCGCTATCTACGTCACTAAATGATTGCACTGCAGCGTCAGATAATATGCCTACAAATAAATCTAGTTGAGCCTGAGGTAAGCCTATTAACTGATCAGTTTGAGACTCAACCATTGAGTTTGTTGCTTTTACGATTGCTGTTGCAGTATTGATTAGTTTAGCCATAACTGCATCTACATTTTCACTTGCCACAACATCATCTGAAAGTGCTTTTACTTTTGACGTAACCGACAACAATGCCTTTGTTTGTAAACTCGATAATTCAACAGAGGTCTTCGAGGGCAAGACATTTGACTTAACCATAACTTTGGCGAGGGTAGCTAAGCTCGTATTTTCATTTTCTACAAAGTCAGAATCTAGATCACTCGCCTCTAGTCCTAACTTACTAGCGATTAGTGCTTTGCTAGATTCTAGATCACCGGTTTGGGCAGCATACATGCTTACAAGAGTTGAAAGCGGAGTCGCGTTTTCTGAACCTGGGAGTGTTTTTAGCTCAAAAGCTTCCTGTTCAGTGAATGGTGTGCCGTCCGGGTTAACATCAGTGATTGTATCCTCATCTATCGCACCAGCAGGAACAATAACGGTGATTTGAACTTCTTCAAGGTTTAGTCCTAAATTGGTAACGTCAATTTCGCCAGCGCCACTAACACCGGTCGTCACTCTAGGCTCGTCAGTGTCTAACTCACCATTAGTGTTTATATCAACGTAGGCTGTCGCGCCTCTAATGTAACCATCAATAGCTGTAACTGGTATTGCAACAGTTTGAACTGTTCCTCCACCGCTATTATTGCCGCCGTCTACTGGAGTTTTATCATCTGAACCGCCGCCACAGGCTGCGAGAAGAATAGAGCTTAAGAGTAAGCTATGCTTAAATTTAGATATTTGCATCTAGTCAATTCCCTTTGGTATTTTTTATTTTTTATTTTTGCTACGTGCTCAATACTAATCTCTTTTTTCTAAGAACACAAAAAAACCAGCCGAAGCTGGTCTTTAATTTAACTCGGTAGCAGGAACATTGAATGCCCTGCTGCCGTTACATCTAAAAGTTACAGATGTTTCTCTTGTGTACCTTCATGGTCACCAACAACAGACATTTCTTCTTCTAGCTTAGACTCTAGGTCATCAGCTGATTGGAAATCTTCTGCGCCGTGCATCCAGTCTACTAGCTTGTCGCTTAATAACCATAAGCAAATGCCGCCTAGGAACGCCATAACTGCAACGCCACCAAATGTAGATAGTGGACCAGCGTCACCAACTAACTGACCAATAGCTGCCGCAGCATAGTTACCTAAACCAGAGAACAAGAACCACATACCCATAAGTAATGAAGTATATTTAAGTGGTGCTAAACGAGAAACCATTGATAGGCCGATTGGCGATAAACAAAGTTCACCCATTGTGTGGAAGATGTACGCCATTACTAACCAAATAACGTGCGCTTTCATGTTGGCGTCATCACCAATTTGAAGTGCTGCACCTACCATTGAGATAAAGCCTAGCCCTAAGAAGAACATACCCAAGGCAAATTTCTTAGGCGAGTTAGGCTCAGCAGCCCCCATTTTTAACCACATAGCAGCAAACATTGGTGCCATAATGATAATGAAAATTGGGTTAACAGACTGTAACCATGACGCTGGCATTTCCCAACCAAAGAATACTAGGTCAGTTTTGTATTTTGCGAATAAGTTCATTGAACCAGCAGCTTGTTCAAAGCCTGCCCAGAAAATGATAGTGAAGAATGACATGATTAAAATTACTTTAACGCGGTCACGTTCTTCAGGTGTTAATGGTTTGTTTGCAACAGCTGCATCTTTGCCAGAAGTTTGTTTTGCAGATGGTTCAACACCCACATTACCAAGGTATTTGTTAGATAGTGCAAGTTGAAGTAGCACACCTAGTAACATACCAACACCTGCTACTAAGAAGCCGTATTGATAGTCAAATTTCTCACCAACTGTACCTACAACAAAGTAACCTAAGATAGAACCAGTATTGATACCCATGTAGAAGATAGTAAATGCTGCATCACGACGTTTGTCGCCTTCAACATATAAATCACCAACCATGGTAGAGATATTAGGCTTGAAGAAACCATTACCAACAATAAGAAGCGCCAGACCTAACCATAGGAATGTTTGTTCCATGCCAGCAATGTACTCGTGCGGAGTACCTAATGCGAATTGACCAAACATCATTACGATGCCGCCAAAGATGATAGATTTACGTTGACCCCAAACGTTGTCAGCCATCCAACCACCAAGTACTGGTGTTACATAAACTAACATCGCATAAGTACCAAGAATACCTAGTGCTTTCTTTTGAAGTTCAGTTTGGTATAAATCGTCAGCGCCAGCGGCCGCCGCATCAATACCAAAGTAAGCCATGTCCCAACCCATTGCGGTTGCGGTTGCAAGGCTTGATAAATAAAGGACGAAGATACCACGCATACCGTAGTAACTCATGCGCTCCCACATTTCCGTTCCGAATAGCAGGAAGAGGCCCTTAGGATGGCCTAACATCTCCCCTGCTGATGCAGATTTATTCATAATTTACCCTTTTTTATTTTTATAATATTTATATATTATTTTTATATTAAAAATTTAACCTCAAGATTTATACAGTCATCAACGCTAGGTTGCAAGGCTATAGCGGTACATTGCATAAATATGAGACAAACTGTTTATCGATTAAGCATTGACGTGGATTGTATTTTTAATTTATTCAACTTTTGAAAGTTTACTTCGCCTGCACTTTTGTTCATGTCGTTAAAATTATAGTTACCCAACGCCAAGTTTGTGGAAAACACGGAGTTGTCCATTATATACGCGGTATCAATGTAGCTCGCCACCACTAAGCCGTCTCGGTCTGGCCTTTCATTAAACAGCGAGAAGCCAGTTGCATAATCACTCACTGGATTTTTACAAGCTAAAACATCCGCCATAATAGTCGGCACTAAATCTACGTGGCCTGTTAGCTGATTTGTTGATTTAATTAGTGATTTACCTTGTGCGGCTAAGTCTTGCTTTAGTTTTGCGCCTTGATGAATAACCATAGGTACGGCAACTTGAGCACGACTAAAGTTATTGCCATGTCCCCAAAAGCCAATTTTGTTATCATCAAATTCTTCGCCATGATCGGACGTGATCACTGTCAGGGTATTTTCAGCGTATTGCGATTCCGCTACGCTCGACCAAATTTGACCAAATAAGTCATCAATGTAGTGCACTGAGTTTTTATAACGATTAACCAGCGGACCCGGCTCCATTCCTGGGTTAAATACAAAACGCTCTGGGTTTTGTTCAACCGGTGTAAACTTTTCAAAACGATTTGGATAGATATAGGCATGATGTGAGGAGGTTAAAAACACCAGTTTAAACCATGGTTTGTTTGATTTGCTACCTGTACGTATGTCTTGAATAACTCGTTCCGTTACTACAGCATCATTTACGTCAACGTCTGCATCCATGGGATTAAAAAACTGCGACTCATCTAATTGGCCAAATAACATGGTTTGCAATGAGAATGGCTCTAAGTTAGATGATGTGTAAACACCAATGTCATAACCTAAGTTTTCTAACTGTTTTATAAATGCACTTCTGTTAGCCATAGGTGCACTTTCTGCAAATGGCCGATAGGTTGGGTTTAGACCATAAAGCAATGAGAACATGCCATTGACGGTAACACTACCGCCGCTAAGGTGATTATTAAACTGGCTGCTATTAGGCAGTTCGCTTATGGCGTGCATTTTTGGTGTCACATCTGCATTTAGCGCATCTTGTCGCCAACTTTCTGCAACAAAAATCAATATGTTTGGACGAAGCCCAATGGCCTCACCTTTAGACGCACTTTTGGAATCACTTTTAGACCCACTCTTGGAGCCAGCAGCAGATCCATCAAGAGGCGCAACCTGACACTGAAGTTCAGATTTAGGGTATTTGAACAATCCGCCTTTACTACTGTCATTAACTAAGCTGGACAACAAGGCTTGTTCTTCGTGGTTAATTTCTGGAAATACCGACGGCCACTTAGCTTGTAGCTTAGCCATCAAACTGCCTGATGTAATAGGTGCATAATATGGCAAATATGGCGTGTATTTAGTAACGGCATTCACTTTATATTCAAAACCAACAATATGAATAAGCTGACTTACTAAAAACAAGCCAAACATTATGCCATTAACTTTTAAAAGCTTGAGCCGCGGTGCTTTTTTAATTAAGTAAATAACAACCAGAGCATTTATTGCAAAAACGACAGCGGCAACCACAATTGATGCCAACACCATTCCAATAGAAATGCCAACGCCTTTAAAGTCATTAATTAGCATATTAAAAAACATTAAGTCGCCGTGAAAACGGT
>Ga0209603_1000616_pt1 | contig 42048 bp, 49 predicted proteins | sample COGITO_mtgs_1206_FD_184812 | JGI IMG/M metagenome (GOLD analysis project Ga0209603, IMG submission 184812) | Pelagic marine microbial communities from North Sea - COGITO_mtgs_120607 (SPAdes) (version 2) | ecosystem: Environmental > Aquatic > Marine > Epipelagic ...
CTTCCAGGACCGAGGTACTATGGACCAGGACAGGATACTAAAACAATTCTGACCACCCAATGTCAACATGCAATGGACGGTAGCCCTGACGCGTGATGCACTGCTCGCTGTGAGGGACCTTAAAGACATGATTGTGGGCACGATCAATCGGTGGATGCTCGTATTACTGTGGTTTTTTGAACCCGCTCGAGTCGACTCATGCTACAGACCAGGATCATTGCTTGACCCCAGCTAACTTCCGTTGAGCGGACCACTCTCCAGTTCACTGAAATCGCACACCCCCTTCCATATGTCTGGCAAACCCGGGTCCGGCTCGGTCGAGGTGCGGTCGAGGTGCTCGAACCCCAACCCCGAACCCACCACTGATGACCCCCCAAAATCCAGTACGAAATCCGGTGATTCGCGAACCTTTGGCAAGATTCCCCCCGCCCACGCGAAGGTCCGCGAAGGTCCCCAAAGCTTCCCGGTAGCGAAGGTTCCCGAAGATTCAGTGTGAATCCAAGATACTTCAGAGCGAATCCAAATTCCACACTGATGACGTGGGTTTCGTCCGGGTTCCGTCAGTGATCTCGACCTTCGAGATTTTGACGAACCGTCCATCCGTCCAGTTTAGTTACAAACTTAAACTTGCCGAAACTTGACGAACCCGATTGGGAAACAAAACCCCGAGATCGTCTCATATATATGACTGAAACGCAGATCTCGGAGATTTTGACGAAGAGTAACGTCCGTCCAGTTTAGTCAATTATACTTGATGATACCGGTCGACCAAAGCCCGATCACCTGCCTAATATAGAAGTGACTCCCGCATACGCCCAGAATGCAACGTCTGCAACAAGTCGTCTCCTTCTTCGGAGCGGAGGCAGTGCTCCCTATACCCGAGCGCAACCCTACCTTCCTAATAAGGAAGTGGCTACTCGCGCACAAAATGTCTGCAACATGTCGTCTTCTTCTCTGTACCCCAGGGTGGTCGTCAAGCACCGTATTGCTCGAGTCATTAGCCTCAGAGGCAGAGAAAGGGGGGGGGGGCGCGCACCCAAGACCCAACCCTGTTCCACAGCTTTAACCATTGCGCCAACTGTGCCCACATCGAACCTATTTAATAGTGGCAGCTACCACACTGACAGAGACATCGCGGCCCTAGCAGGGTGGTTCGAATCCCAGAGCGCGATGGGTCAGGGACCTGGGCTCGACTCTGAGATGAGGCGATTGGGTGGTCCGTGGCATTCCCCACAGGGCGTCGTGTGGAAGCTCCAACCGTTAGACCTCTCTACGAGGCGGGAAATCAGCCGATCGCCGAAAGGCGGGAACCTGGCTGACGAACGCTGAGGACTACATGTGTAACGGTTGGTGCCGAAACCCCCAGCACTGTAAGCCGTCCAATACCACTGGGCGCCCGCTGGGTATGGGGTGTCGGCAACGTCACTTAAATTCCATAAGCAACCGACCGGTGGGATGCCCAGCTACGGGTTGTAATGACACCATCCGGCCAATCAGCTCAGACTCGCATAGCTCGTCGGGTACTTTGAGCAGCGGCCCCCCCCACCCCTTTTGCCATGGCCCCAACTGTGAAGCGTTGAACCTTTCGAACATGCAAACCATCAAAAAAAACACCGTCCATTTACCCATATCCAGTGGAGTATTCGATTAGGTCCATCGATCCCCGACCATCCTCTGCTGGTGACATGTTTGCGGCATGTATGCGGCCCTAACCTAGAAAGAGTGAGCAGCAATCCCCATTCAGGCAAGCGGCGGCTTTAATTATCAAGGGACCTGTTGAGACCCCCTCCCGAGCGCAGCTTGCAAAACGATGCCCGTGGTCTCCGAGCTCTCCGCCCGCGGCGCACAGACCGCGCCCCCACGGGTCGACGTGTTGGGCGAGGCCCACTTCAAGGCGATGGTGAACGCGTTCGTCAAGCAGTACACTGCCCGCCCGGTGCGCCCGCGCCCGCAGCACTGCACACCACTTGCGCGTGCATCACGGTCGTGTTGTGTTCGCCTGTGCCGGCAGTCTCGCCCAGGGTTCGGCATCATGCAGCCCGTTGTGCACACGTTCACCAACGCCACCGTGCCGCTCGAGTACGATACCCAACCGGCGCCCTACATCTCGAAGCAGTACGTGCGCATCTTCAAGATGTCCACCTTAGACGTCTTCTTCGGCCCCGTGACTGTTGCAGTTCAGCACTGCGCAGTCAGCGGGCCGGGCGCTGAGTTTGTCAACGTCACGTGCTCGCGCGAGGTCATTGTGGCGTGGATCGAGAACTCCACGGCGGCGATCCCCGTCACGGTGGCGATCCCCATCAAGCCCAAGGAGCCAATTTGGACTGAGGAGGACGTGATGGACTACCTCCAAGGGCACAAGCCACCCCTCGGCCTGGACAAGCTGGCGAACGCCACCGAGGAGGAGCGCAAGGTTCTGGCAGCGGCGGTCCGTGCGACTCGCTGGCCGCAGATCTTCTTGCGCTCGCTGGGATTTGGCAACCGCACTTCTGGTGAAGCGGTTGCCCAGGTGCTCAAGTTCAAGGAGTTCAAGGGGCTCGAGACGATCTACACCACGGGCCAGGCTGACTGCGACACGGATGAGGTCGATGGCATGACGATCACGGCATCGGCCACGCCCATGCCCGCGCCGCCCCCCGCGCCGCCCCCTGTCGAAGCGGACGAGGTCGAGGTGGAGGTCGAGGCGGAGAGCGACTCCGAAATGGAGGTCGAGGAGGAGGCAGAGGTGCCCCCGGCGAAGCGCCCGAATTTCGGCGCACAGATCGTCGACGAAGAGTACCTGATGGGCGATCCAGTGTTCGAGCGCCGCCGCCGCACGCGCTCGCAGGCGCAAATCGAGGGCGACTCGTCGAACGCCCAGGTGATTGACAGACGCCGCGCGCGCGAGTTCACTGCGATGATCGCCTGGAACCGCACGCAGGAGGCGGCGGTTGCGCTGGCGGCGATGCACTAGACGTCATACATGCCGGCCGCCATGTCTCGGACATTGGCCAAGCGTCCGAGGGGCCGACCGGAGCGCGAGAGGGTCCACGCGCGCGACCCATGCGCGGCAGATGAGAACGGCAGGTATAGGCGATCGCCGCGTGAGAGGCGGGCATGAGAGATGATCGTCCGTGCGAGTGAGAGTATCGCACCCATGGGTAAGGGAGGGGTTGGAACATGCTCAGCCTAGCCTGGCTCGCTTTCGGCGTGGTCGTGTTGGTCTGCCTACTGCAAAAACATCGGGTCTCATTATTAAAACAGTTCCAATTACAATCTCTTGACCGATCGCTACGGGGATTGTTGCTATTTGACCAACACCATTTAACACATTCTCGAGGAAGTTCACCCAACCCACACCAGTGTCTAACTCATCCTGCATGAGACCGAGATAAAATGTTTGTCGCAGGCGACGGCGCAAAGACATCCAATTTTCTCTGGCGCGGTCACCCATCGAGCAGCTAACGAGGCCTTCAGAACTTAATGGGAGAAGCGCCGCATATACGTCAGTGCTTGGCGCTCGCCCGGTGTAGGGTCAGTGAATTCGGTCTTGCGGTCGGGCCCGAGTGCCGATCGGAGGCGTACCAGTTTTTTGTGCTGCTCTTTAATTTTGGCATTGTGCGCACGGCCCGCCCAGTCGGCGAACGCCACGAGCAGTGCGGTCAGTGGTATCTCATTCGCGCGCATGGAGTTGGGGGTCGGCACTGCACCACTGTCGCGGCAGCGCTTCATGGCCTTCCGGAACAGCACGATCTTTTTGTTGCGCTCATAGTAGCTGCGTACGTTCGCTGCGTTGCGCTTCGCCTTCATTAAACTAACCGGGGGACCAGAAAATGCAAGCGTGGCGCTAAAATCAAAGTGTGAATCTCTGTTCACACAGAGAAATTCGCGCACTGCTCGAGTCTCAGTCTGCGCGCGACATCCTACAATGTTCCGTGGTCTCGACAAGGCACGCCGCCGCGCTTTCTTGCTGGACAGAATCGAGGGCCTGCAGCGTGGGCCTGCAGCTCTGTTCAGCTCGATCCTGGAGAACGTCGGACCACTCAAGCAATGGCCACTCCACACCTTGGCTCAGATGCTGTCTGACCACCTTACGTATCAGGCACGTATCAACCTGGTACTCTTCCTCCTCGGTAATCGCTGCCCGCCAAATATGATCGCCTGGTGGCTGATCACGCGCAATATGCTGCATGACAAGGCGGCTCGGCTTCACGTTGCCAACCTGATCAAGGAGCACAAGCAGGGCAAGCTGACCCAATTCACCACGTATATGCTGCCATTCCGTGTCACTGCGCCAGACAAGCCCTTGGCGCAGCGCAAGCACCCGTGGGACGGCGTCGGCGATCCAATGCCACACGACGCGAACCCGTCTGCATTTGTCTTCCCAGTCGAGACGCCTCTCGTCAAAGACGGGTGGCTCTGGGACAATGCCTATGCAATGCTCCTCGAGGTGAAGACGTCCACGATCGCCTTCTCGGCCTCGGTGCCGGAGCTCAAGATCGTGCCTGTGCAAGACCCAGACGAGCTCGACGACGACGAAGGCCGCGTGAACGTGGACATGTACGGAATGCCAATGGACTCCCACATGGCCGAATGCATGGACGTGCAGGTCGCCATGCATCTCGAAGCGACGGCCGGAGTCAAGCGCCCCGTGCCACCAACCCTGACGGAGGCGTGCCTCAAGAGAGCGCACCCACCGGCCGGCCCATCCGAGCTCTTCGATTGACCTTCGACATGATTTTCCAGTCAAGGGTCAACAATTACGTGAGCATCGCATGGTGCAACACGGGAAGGGAGTGTCGAAATATTCGGGACCATGTAGCTTCATAGAGTGTGGGTCCGCCCCCCGACTGGTTCCGAAATCGTATACGCGGTCGTATGGACAAGTATTGGACACGGGCGATCTCATGAGACGTGCGAATATGCACTCAGTCACAGGACCAACATCTGCGAGGAAAGCAGCAGGCAACTACGGGAAATCAAAACAGAACCGCATACGCAAAATCGACGCGGCGTTGGACACTGCGACATTGGATAGGAGCCGACCACCACGGTCACGCTAGGCCGACGAGATCGGGTCGTCTGGGTCCTCGGTGGGTGTGCGCTTCTTGCCCGACATTGGTGACTTGCTCGGAGACAGGCGTAGCTGCTGGAACCAAGCATTTTCTTCAGCGACCGAGGGGCCAGTCACTTCTTCTTGCGGGGTGAGGCCCTCGGCGACCGCCAGACGCAGTATACCGAGTACGCGCGCGTCGATGTTCTCCAGCTCAGTCTGGACTTTCTCGGTGCTGGTGGCAAGCACGTGGTTGACTGAGGCTTGGTAAGAAGTCAGTAGTTTGATCGCGTCGGCGTGCTCGATGTACGCGGTGCATAGTGCTTTGTTTGCAGCGAGCAGCAGCGCTTGGATGTTACGCAGTTGCTCGTTCTCGGCCTTCAATTTGTCGAGTGCATCACGGAGTTGGTTGAGGGGGAGGACATCCGACATCGCGACGCACTGAATATGGTCTCCCGACGCGCTGAGACCCTTTCTTGGTGTGAACGTTTGCGCATGCCGAGATATTCGGGTGCTCGCATTTATTCTCAACACTGAGTGCGAGGCCAATGGACAACGCGCTCGCGATCGCATTGGTCCGCGCCCATGTCCTGTCTGATTTGAGCTATATGAGTTTTGTGCCCGCGTACACGAAGGTCCGCTGGGCGAGTTCCGCTGACGCGTGTGTGGCTGAGAGGGTTGGTGGGCACTGGCGTAGAAAGGCGCATTGTAAGCGCACGGTGGATGCGCTTGCGTGTGTTTGCAAGCAGTGTGAGCTAGTTGGAGTGGAGCGGTTCATGCCACCCGTGGGGCGGAAGCGGAATCGCTAGACCATCACCCGCCCCAAATTACCCGTCCCAAAAATCATCGGCCCGACCATACCCGCGGCTGCCCCGATCATAGCGCTCTCGCTGATGATAGCCCATTTTACCCCCGGTGCGTGCTCTTTCCGGTTGTACGTATACTCAAAGACACCAGACATTATCGCAGCGGACATCGCCCCACCTACACCTCGCCCCAACAGCGAGTCACCGGCCATGGGTGTCGTCGCAACCGTGAGTGCAACCACCCCACCCAAGTAGGGCGCTGTGCCTACGACGGTCTCAATTTGCTGTGATACAACTTTCGGCAGGATGGTCATCTAGTTGTTGTTAATGTTAGAAATATCGTGAAGTGACCGAACCTCGAGTCTTTCAAGGTGGAGTGTCAGCTCATTGCGCCTCTGAATCAACCCGTTGCAGACGGCAGTCATGCGGTCCAACTCGAGCTTGGTGTCGTTGAGCTCTTGCGCCATGAGCCACTTGCCGTGCTCGACGCCCTCGCACCAGTGCGAGCGTGTGCCTACTAAAAAGTCGTGGCAGACTGCCTCCGCGACGTTCAACTGTGCCGGCCACAACTCAGGCGCATGGCCCGTCTCTACCGCAAGCTCGGCAAGCGCGGTAGCCGTGCGCGCCGTCTGGTCACCCAGTGGTGCGAGCGCTCGCCATGGGTCCGGGGACGCATCGGGGACGCGAGCCGACGCAAAACGGAGCGGTGGTGGCTCGGACCGCACGCGCTGACGCACGATGCCCACCATCGCGACACGAGATCGCGTCTCGACACCAGACACCTGTAAAGAGGACCTCTCGTATGCTGGGTTGAAATTCTCTTGTGCTCTTTTTGAGTCTGTGAATCAAAGTACATGCGTGAATAGGTATCAGATCGTATCTCGACACCAGACACCTCTAGAGAGGACCTCTCGTATTCTGGGTTGAAATTCTCTTGTGCTCTTTTTGAGTTTATTAGTATTCTTCTTCTTCTTCTTCTTAGAGAAAAGGAAAGAGAAGAAGAAGAAGGACTGTGGAAATCTCAAAAAGAGCACAAGAGAATTTCAACCCAGAATACGAGAGGTCCTCTCTAGAGGTGTCTGGTGTCGAGATACGATCTGATACCTATTCACACATGTACTTTGATTCACAGACTCAAAAAGAGCACAAGAGAATTTCAACCCAGAATACGAGAGGTCCTCTTTACAGGTGTCTGGTGTCGAGACGCGATCTGATCCTAAGACCCTCTCTGCGTGCTCGCGTCCGCGTGCTCGCGTTCGCCCAGCTCTGCTCGCACACGTCTGCACGCAATGCGCGCCGTCGGGAGGGCCCAGCACGGACATGACCAGGCCACCCGTCGCCGTGGTGCCGCTGACATTGGCCAGCGCGGCGCGTATGGCCAGCGCTCAAGCCACAATACCGTTGCGCCTCAGCCGGTCGCCTTTGATGGGTTCTCGTTCGAGCGCGCGTTTAGCTTCCAGTGCCTGGCTAACGTGCAGTACACCGTGCCCGAGCAGTGCGACGAGCGCACCTACTTCACCAAGCATGTCGCGCGCCTCATCGACCTCATGCACGCAGACTGCAACACGCCAAAGCCGGTGCTCTTGACCAAGCTGGTTGAGGCACTCGAGCCGGTGCGCGCGGACGAGGACGCCCTGCAGGGGGTGCTGGTGCTGCGTTCGGTCCAGTACGCCCAGCTCACCAAGAGGGACCACGTCGATCTCACTGGCCGCGAAGCACCAGCCAACAATGACGACTACATGCCCGACAGCAACTTTGAGCAATTTGTGGTCTCGACGACATCGGGCGACAAGACCACGACCAAGCTTTACGTCCAGGCACCCGAGGGCGAGGGTGGATGGTACGCGGAGCTCACCAACGAGCGTGGGCTCAAGTTCAAGCTCTCGCTCGCCTTCGTGATCAAGATAGACTACGACTTAGACGAGCAGAAGGCATGGGTTGGTGCGCTGTTTGTTGCTCACCAAATGCCCGTGATCCCAAGCACACTGCCCCTCAGCACCCTCTATGAATCGCCTCGTCCTGAGCGTCCAAACGCACCCCGCTTTGTGCACAGTAGACCCTCCATTGGAGTACGGCATCAAATTGGAGTTGGGCCAGCGGACTAAGAGCAACGTGTATATCGCTGGCCAGTCAGAGCGCGAGACCGTCATCAAACTCACGCTCGGGCATTGGAACGACGACACGGGCCGCCTCGTCGCATGGAAGACGGGGTTCCAGGCAATCGGGCAGCAACATCCATCCAAGGAGGTCGTGCTCAACAACAAGGAGCTCATCGACCGCATCTTCGACCAGGTGAAGTGGCCGGCACCGTCGCAGCCGCCGCCCGACGACGACGACTCGCTGTCGGGCGACCGGCTCCTGATGGATCTACAGGTCGCGACGGGGCGGTTCACATTCGTCACGCATGACGACAAGCTCTGCTACGAGACGTACGACAAGAGCAGCAAGGAGATGAAGCCGACGGTCATCGCCAACTTCACCATCCCCAAGATCCTGGCCATTTATCAATTTACTGAGGCTGGCGAGTCGCCGATGATCAAGGTACTGTGTCGCATGCGTCTCGCACCGTCCGCATGCGGTCCCGTTGTGTATCTGTCCGCAGAGGATGAGAACCGCACGCCGAACCTCACGGGTGCAAGCTTGTTTGAGGTCGAGGTCATCCTGCACCACACGCGGCTGAAGGCGCCAGTGGACGTGAAGGAAGCGTTCGGCTCCGTGCACGCCGCGCTGATCACCGACGCACTGAGCCCGGACATGCTCTGCTGCTACTTCAACTCGATCCCTCAACCACTGCCCAGCGCCGTGATCGTGCGTTGGGGCCTGCAGCCGTCGGGCTGGTGGGTGCTGCACAACATCGCCTTCAAGGACGGCATGCTGCACTCGGTCGAGGGCTCTGGGCATGCAATCGCACCGGCCTACTTCAACCGCAACCCCCACTGCCCGATGCCGACGCACGACTTCCCGCGGATCATCGTCATCCCGTTTGCGCACGTCCGTTACATGATTGGTCTGCGCATGTGGGTTTACCAGATGAACCCCTTCTTCGGCAACAACGAGCAGGCGGCGAAGGCGGTCTTTGCACTCGCTGTCCTCGGCCTCCACGCCGACAAGTGCTGGGGTGGCCAGACTGGTCTCGGGCACGGCATGCCGGTCGGCTGGATCTGGTCCCAGATCCATGGGACGGGCAAGACCGAGGCGTGTCTCACAGCGCACGCAGCCCTCGGCTTCTTCAACCGTTCGATCTGGGCGGGTGACGCCACGAAGTCGGTCACGTTCGAGGCAACCTCAATGGACGCCAACCTCACGAAGTTCATCGACGACGTCGTGCCGTCGGACAAGGGTGGCGAAGGCTTCCACTCCAAAGCCCTCGCGCAGCAGGTCCGCGCCTCCTACGACCGCACCTCGCGCGCAGTCACGGGCAAGATCCGCCGCCCCTTCTCTGCGACCTGCTACACGGCCAACATGACGGTGAACGACCAGGACAAGGCCTTCCAGTCGCGCCTCGTCACGATCCCCTTCAAGGCGGGGTCCTATGATGATGCCCATCACAACCCGGACATGTACAACGAGTTCCTCCTCTCCCGTGAGCTCTTGTCGGCGCTCCTCCCTGATCTACAGCTCGTCGGGCTCTGGAACGGCAAGTTGGACAAGCACGCGATTCAGGACTGGGCATCGTTTCTCCAGAAGGCGCTGGGCAAGAAGCGCGACCGCAACCTCAACGAGTGGGCGAAGCTCGGCTACATTTTTTGCCTGCTCAACCTGCTCTTCCAGGGCAACGACAAAGACCAGGAGGCCATGTTCGACTGGGTCATCGTGGTCGTGACCAAGGCGACCCACGAGCTCACGAACCACGCCGGGGTCTTCGACCAGTTCGTCATCTCGATCCTCCAAGTCACCGAGTCGGTCGCACCCAACCTCCTTGGCCCCAACCCGGACAAGGTCTTGCACTGGCACAACATGCGCAAGAACACGCTGCCCCCGCTGTACGGCGGTAGCGCACGCTACTGGGCGGTGCGTGTCAGCCAGGTCTGTCACGTGATCAAGGCGGTCACCGGCAAGCTCTTCAAAGAGAACGACATCCATACGGCCATCGAGGACAACGACTCCGTGATCGGGTCCTCGCGGTCGCGTTTCTACAACCTCCAGAAGTGCTCCTGGCCGATCAAGAAGTCCATCGTCCCCGACATGGCCGAGAACGGGGGCGAGCTCGGGTTTGTCGACGTCCCACTGCAGGAGGACGAGCTGCTCGACACCCAGCTCACCGAGTACCGCTGCATCTTTATCAAGGAGTCGTACATCAACGACATCCGCACGTCACTCGAGCGGGGTGGCCGTTTTGACGTCGACTACAAGACCATCAAGATCGAGTCCGCCAACCCGGAGGTGCGCCCGTACAACTTCTTCCAGGCGCTGACCTCGGAGGGTTGGTTCGGCTACCGCTCGCTCTCGCAGGGCACCTTCCGCCATTTCTGTGGCGCGGCCAACGAGATGCAGTGCGGCTCGAAGACGACCGACTTAGCCATCGTGTCCGACGTCGAGATGGAGGTACGCACGTGTGGCTTTGGGTCAGTCGCGCAGTGCTTCCGGCCCGAGATGCTCCTCGAATTCTTTAACTATACGCACCCGATCTACGAGGACCTCAACAGCTTTCCGGCATGCTACACCAAGGTCCCGTTCCACTTCCGCAACGCTGTGGACGACGAGGCGCCACCCTACCCACTCGGCGACATGCTCACCGAGGCAGGCGAGTCAGCCCTGGGCACGCCCGACAAGAAATCGCCACCACGTACTCGTCCAACCGCGGCCACCGGCTATTCGCCCTCTCGTCGCCGCATGCGCCCTCCAGACACCGTCGACTCACCCCTCGCGGCGCGGTCCCCGAATGTGGGTGGCGAAGAGCAGCCTCCACTCAAACGTCGCCGTGCGCGCGCCTCCCCATCGAACCACGGACATTACCCTCGACCACCAGATCTGCCACTCCGAACGCTCCAAGACTGCCTGCAATGGTCCGCTTACGCCGAAGCTCGTGGCCACGCAGGATCGGGGGGCACGTCCCGCCACCGCCGCAATCCACACGTCCTCGATGAAGCCGAAGATGGTGAGGACGAAGAAGAGGTGCGCTTATCAGTACGAACAAATTTTGTATACGTCGATTTGACACTTAGCTGCCACTGTCCTCACTCGCAGGAAGAAGAGGTCCAGGAGACGGCCGCAGATCGCGCGTTCATCGACGACTCGAACCACTCGCAGGGTGACGACGGCCTCGCGCACGCGTCGGGCAAGTGCCTGAACGTGCTCGACATTACCGAGGACGGTCAGGAGATCATCTGCGGTGAAGCCTGCAACCCCGCGGAGCAAATGTGCCACTGGTGCCGCACCATGGGCCACCGCATGACGGGGATGTTCTAGTGCTCGACGAGCTCCTCCTTCGGGACCACGCGCTTCGAGATCGCAACGGGGAACGGTAGCTCCGCACGTACCATGGTCGTGAATAGGTTCTTGTCGAACGCCATCTTCTTGGGCGTGCTCGCCTGCACGATAGCGCGGGCTACTATGGTGGATGATTCCGACTGTGTGATGTCAACCTCAACCCGAGCTTGGGAGAGCGCAGTCGTGTGGGTGACCGCCCGGAGCTTGGTGGTATCACCCAGGGTGTTGCGGAGCGCCTCGCTGAGCTGTCCCGCAGCATGCAGGTAGCTCCCCACGTCGAAGGGGGTTTGGGTCTCTATCGTGACATAGTATGCCGTAAAGACCATGAACCCTTCACTCTGGAGTTGAGAAAATCCACGCTCCCGTGGCGAGACCGATCGCGTATGCACAGCCAATCCCGACCAGGACCACCGGGAGCGCATCTACCAGGTCGGACGACCGATGTGGCATCACAGGGCAGCACGGCACTTCCGCGGCGGTGGTGGGTGTCGGCGGAGACGGCGGTGGTGCTGCGGGGCAATCGGCGTGCGGCGGCTCGATTGTCGCGTTGAATTTGACAGCTTCATCCTCGTGGTCCGACATCACCATGCTCCAGAGTCAGAAGATTTTACGGGTCGCCCACGACAGGACCACGCTCCTCCTCTTCCTCGTCGCGGGCCCGCTGTGCCCGCTCTGCTGCTGCCTCGCCATCTTCGTCTTCGGGTGGTGGGGGGGCCGTGCCGTTGTGCATACCCCGTCGCTGCTGTGCCGTGCCGGGTAAGCGCCGTGCCGCCTCCACCTCGATGATGGATGGTATTGCACTCTTGCGCACGTACGCCGCCAAAATTTCCTTCCAGTTGTCCTGTGGGTACAGGCGGATATCGACGTACGGGTTCTCGTTGTCGCCGTAGAAGTTGTTAGGGAGTTTGTAACTGTCCTTCCAACCGTGTGCTGTGTCGACGCCCTTAAACATGATCTCGAGAAATGTGTTCATCTTGAAGTAATCGAATTGGACGTAGCTGAAATGGTTGAGGGTCAAGAGCATGTGAAAGTGTGGGTGGCCCATCTTCGGACCAATTTCACAGCCCCCGTCGATGTCCACCTTGTCGATGTGCGTCTCGTAGGTGTCGTACACGTACGAGGTGCGCGGTTTGTTCTTGTCCCTGCTGCCATAAAACCCGGTCATCGCGTCCTGTTTCTTGGTCCGGTCGATGACCCCCCACATGGCCTTGGAGACATTGTCACCCGCCTGCTTCGAGACATCCATTCTCTTGAGCATTTTGCCAAAGACGATCAGCTCCGACAGCCACCTGTCGTTGCCAAACAGAGTGTACAGTGCGTCGGCCATGCGCTCGAGGATCAGGCGCCCTTCCCGTGGATCCGAAATCGAACGGTGAAGCGAATATGTGATGAACAGCCTACTCTGTCGTAGCAGTCGCTGTTGCGTCAGCGCCCGGCCGTCGTCCTGCTCCGATGGCCTCCATGCGATGTCGTCTGGGTCACAGATGAACCCGTCGCCCTTCCACTGCGTCTTTGCACTGATGCTTGGGTACTTGACCTGGCCACGTGCCCCAAACCGAGTGGACACGTACACCTCCATGCGGTAGGCTTCTTGTGGCGTCGGTAGCCTGGAGTCTCGTATCTTACGCATGTCGAGCAAGTCGGGGTCGTATTGGTCGGTGATCAGGCAATTGTAGCTCACTCTGCCAGCACCCGGCGGGGCTTTGTTGCGCGCGTACCGTGACTCTGTCAGCTTTCCAAACTTCTTGCCGTTCAGCGGTAAGATCCACCCCTCGCGACCCTGCTCGACGCCGTTGTAAGTGAATTTGTTTGTGTGCCCCGGGTGGTTCAGCCACTCGAGCCCCCTCGTGTCAGACCACCGAATCACACAGTTGCGGTGCTCGGTGCGCAAGACGTCCGAGTCGAATTGCTTTGTTGCGTCGATGCTCGCGTACGCCTCGTTGTGGATGTACTTTCGCTCCGCTTCCTTGACGACGTCCTTCAATGCTGGGTTCGAAAGGCCCGCAATTTGTGAGGGGTCCTCGCCATTGAACAATGCACGCAGAGTTTGCACAGCCTCCGCAATCTGTTCAGGTGTGCGGTCCGCCCCCGCCACCGACTTTTGCACGTGGATCGTAGGCTGCTCGATCAGGCGCGTGAAACCCTTGGGCAAAACGAACCTCGCGTTCATGGTCTCCTTCAGCTTGGCAGCGGCCACATCGAACGCCTCGACGTACTGCCTCTGCTTCTCGGGCGGGAGCCGCGACAGCTTACTCGTCCTCTCCTCCCCCCTCAATCCCTTCATCAAGAAGGCATCCATACTGAGTTTGCTCAGTGCCTCGTCCTTTTCACCGTCCGCGTTGACCATCTCGCCAAACACGTGCTGCCAGTAGTCATTCGTCGCGGCGGTGACGGCCTCCTGGTTGCCCTTTACGAGCCCACCCTCGAATTCCCACCTGTTGTTGCGGATAAACAGCCCGGGTGCGCGATCGAGCAGGGAGGCACAATCGCGGCACACGTTGCCATACTTGTGTGAGCGTGTCACCCTGAACCCCATTTGGCCGAATTTGACCTTGGAGTTCCCCCGCAACATATAACCTTGGCAGATCGCACGGTAGTACGTTTGGTTCCTATCCTCGAGCGTATCACCAGCTTGCACTACACTGTATGCCATGTTGATGTACCGACGGAAGAACATGTCCCTCCCCGCTGCGATGAGCTTGCGGTTCCTATCCCCACGATTGATCTTGTCCAAGTGCAAACGGTACATCGGCCAGTCCATGGTGCCCCCGGTATAGAACCCATACTCTCGGTGCACAGCGTCGCCGCGCTCTACCATTGCCGTGTCTTCCTCGTACGGCGTCGCTTGCCGCAATGCCCGCTTAGTGGCCGCCCTCTTCTTCTGTTTCGTGCTCATCTCCCTCGTTACACCACCCTCACTATACCCCTTAGGGTGACCGGATTCTGCATTCTCCCAGAGGTGCTTCCCACCCACTGGGTCGACCCAAAATTGGGGATCGTGCAGTGGCACCGGGGCGCAACGCTCATCGTCTTGAGCCCATAGGTCCTGTGGGTACCCGAACGTGCCTGGGACTGACTGGCGGTCGGCGTAGACATGGTAGGCATACTCGTAGAAGCGCCGGGAGCAGCGCTTGCAACCCTCCGAGAAGCATTCGCCGTCCCGGAACACCGCGTATTGTCTTTGGTACGGCAGGTGTTCGAGGTGCCACGGCGTCGTGACCCATTGGCCCACCGTCATTTTCGATTTGAGCTTACTGAGCTTTTGCATCCACCCAGAAGAGCTACCCAGATAGGATGGAGCACCGTGCTCTAGACATTTCAACAGCTCGTCGTCGTTCGTCACCTCCCGGTTGCACATGTACCCTTCCTTCAGGCAGAAGAGTAATTCGGGGTCGAGCACCTTCTCGGGGTCCTCTTCAAACACCTTGCCCCATAACGGTGTGAAGGACTTCTTTGCCCGCCCACCACCCACTGGTTCAACCTCCTGTGGGTTGTAAGCCGAGCCCTTGCAGCACTGCAACCCCCTCAGCATCCCAGCCTGCTTCTGCGCGAAGGTGAAGTGCCCAACTCCATTAGGTGAGAAGTACATGACCAGTATGCGCGCAAAGTTGAGGCGAGAGACTGGGTCGTCGTGGTCCAAATAATTCTCAAAGACACCCCGCTGCGAGCCCCACTGGAGTTCGATGCCGTCGATCGTTTTGATGTTGTCGCTCTCGTCCTGTGTGAGATTGACTCCGGGCCCATACCTAGCCTGCCTCTTGGCGATGTCCTCTTCATCGACCCTCGTGTATTTCATGATAAGGCGCGCGGGGTTGTAGCACTCCTCGTGGCTCCACGGGGAATGGCGTGCGGTCCGCCAGTGGCACTGCTCCTCGTTATTTCGACGCGCAGCACCTTCCTCGAGCGCCGGGTTCAGTAGACCACAGGCCTTGAGAGCGGCTTTCAAACTCTTCTCCTCGGGGTTGAGCTTGCTGTCGTCACCAGTGTCCTTCGCCGCCAGCTTGCGCACATCCACATCCGTGAACTCGTAGCTTGGGTCGTAGGCCTTCAACGTTTCAGCTACACTCATGCCTGGGATCCCGAAGGTAGTGGCCACGGTGTTGCGCTCGTACAGCCCATTCACGGCCGTTGATGCTGCTTGCGCGAGGTCCGTGTTTGTGGCCGTCTGCCCCGGTTCTGGCAGCTCACTGTCCTCGAGCTCCAGGGTCTCGCTCTCGCCCGTCGCTAGGTCCGCGTCCACTGTGACCGTCTGCAGATCCGCGACGACGCCCCCCTCCACTGCCGCGGCATCACCACTCGGCGCGGCAGAAACGGTCAGCGCTGGACTGGCGGCGACAGTGGCCTTCCCTTTCCCCTTTGGTGTGTGTGTCTTGCCCAGGAGCCGTGCGCGCCACTGATCGGGTGTCAGGTCCTTCCAACTATTCCAATCGAGGACGTGTGCAGCGAGTGGTGGGTCTACTCCCGCCGTGGGCATCGACGTCGCTCGCACAGGCTCTGTCATATAACCAACCGGTGTAGCGACTTGGGCCTGCAGATTCGTGCGCTTGAGAATGGCGTTCGGGGTCTTGTGGTGTGGGTACAAGACGAATGCCTGCGACATGCGGAATCCGAACCCCATCTCATCCTTCACCTCTCCAGCCACGACGATGCCAGAGTTGCGTAGCGTCAGGCTGCGGCCGAAGTGTTGATGAGCGTTTGATTTCAACTCATGCCAGGTTTCGGTGTGGTTCCAGAACGGGGCGATGAGCATCAAGTCGTCTTTATCCATGAGGTTCGTCCACGGGGATATTGTGGGGTGTGCTTCTGTTTTCTTGCGTGAAGCACGTGGCACTTCAAACCGATTGAGCTGTGTCGAGCGCTCATCCTTTCTGTTTGCAGTCTCTATTCCATAGACCCCGCCGACAGTCGTGTGCTTTGGGTACTTCTTGATGTTTTGTGTCGATGCGCGTCCGTTGTAGCGATCCACCACCGCATCGAGGTACTTGTCGAGGAAGGTTGTGTTCTGTGGGTTCAATGGTTCGTAGACAAATAGACGACCGAGGCTATCGAGTGCTTCTCCACCACCCTTACCGTGCTCATCTGGGAGCCACTCGTTATTGCCGTGGCCGTACCGTGGGTTGGGGCAGCGGAAGCGGATGCGGAAGGTCTTGTTGAGCCCGTCATCTGGTACTTCCTCGTGCACCTCCCAGTTCAAGTCCTTGTGTCTGCAACCCGGGTAGTAATAGAGCCCGTAAATCGCTGCCATCGAGTTTTGCAGAAGCATACAGGGCTGATCTTGGCTGGTTGCTTCCCAACATGTGCTCGCTCCACCGTCTTTCACATCACCCACCTTGTCAACCCCGGAACTTACTAGACCCTGGCCAATCGTCTGTGATTGGCCCGTCCCACCGCGCGTACCAGTTTGCAGAAGACTCTTCACAAGCCAGTCGTGCTTGGAGTAGGGTGTGTAGTGGTTTGAATCGGTGGTGTGTTTCGAGCCTTCTCCTTGGATGGCCTTCATGTCTTTGTTGCTAGAGGCGTTTCCAATAATCAACCCCACCTTCTGACTCTGTCCGCGTATGTCTTTCACGTTGCCTGTGGGTTTGTAGTCCGGTGCCCACCACCTAACAGACGGTCGGCTGTGTATCGAGAGATGGGCTCCAGAGGACATCCACGCATTTCCAAGCTTCAGCTTTGGATCGGGCTCTAGTCCTAACGGAGCACCATCCCCCTGCATCCCCTCGTACCATGCACTTGGTGGTGTTTGGCCAAACTTGTACTGCTCCACCTTAAACATCGGACCATATTCACGCTTCTCCGCATCCCACGTGGTTTCAATATCAAGTTGGCTATTGAGACCGGTCCAGCCACCAAGTGTGGGTGCCGACCCGTTGCCAAGGAGCAACATCATCAACCTCTGGAAGGCGGGTCCACCATCGGCCAGCGAAGCGTCGTAACACGTCATACCACACCACGCCTCGAAGCCCAACAATTCTACTGGCCACTTAGAGGCTTGTTCCAACGATTTCCAATACCGTGACACATACCCTATCTGTGGTTCCGTGAGGTCGTCCGCCGACCCCCACTGACCATACGGGATTGGCATGGGTCTCCCGAGCGCGTCTCCGAGGCGTTTCTTTAAAGCAGCATGCCCCGCCTTCTCTACTTCGCTGAACGGTGGCCTTCCACGCACACCCTCCATCGCACACCACTACCACGGCGTGGGAAAATCTACTGCTCGGCACGGGCCTCCATCCCCTTGTGAATGTACTGCTTCATGATGGTCGTCCAGTCCGCCTGTGGGAGCATCTTGACCTGGAGGTAGGGTACAGTTGTCAGGACCAGGGGGTCGTCGTCGTCGAGCCCCTCGTTGAATGCTTGGCGGAACTCGTACTGGAACATCTGTGTGTTGATCTGGATCTGGCTGTAGTGTTCGACGTAGCAGATGATGTGTGCGTGCATCCGATTCATTTTCTCGCCGATCTCGACGTTGGCCTTCCACTCAATGCCTGGGAAGATCACATCGTCCGGCTGGTCGCTCTGGTAGTGCTCGTTGTTGGGGCATTTGGGCGGTCCAAATTTGAGATAGGTCTTGAACACCTCGTCCTGGCTGAGGTATTGGAGCGCCGCCACGAACCGTGCGCGGGCGCGGTCTTCATCCGCTCCGAAGTAGGTCTGATTCGGGTTGATCGTGATGAAGAAGTTGCTCTCCTGCTTGCGACGCGGTGTCCCGGTGAGCTCCCCGTCACCAAAGATCTCCAACACTGGTTGGCCCTGCTGCGAGGCGCTACCCGCGTCTGCCTCCTTCGGGTCGGTGTAGTAGCGCCCGTTGATCTCGGCGGTCGGTGCCCGGACTATGTTGTTGCCAGGGTACTTCCACGACTGGTTGGACTTGGCCTTCTTGCCCGCGGGGAACGCTCGCTGCGTGACCCGCTGGACGGAGATGGCCCCCGCTAATGCGGTTCTTGCGCGTGCGACCATGTAGTTATCGTCTGTGTCCAGTGAGGCACCCGGTTCGATGTTAGGGGCGGGGATGTTATTGAATCTATTCAGCAAGCGAAGCGGTATGGCCCAGTTTCCATACACAGCCGGTGGCATGGGGACACACACCTGGTGTTCAGATTAAGGCTCCTCAGTGTCAGAGTCCCCCTTGTGCTCGCTTTCTGCAAGGTGCTCGCTTTTGGTAGTGTCTCGCGCCAAATGAGTCTGGTAATCGGCTGCTGAGCAGAATTTGAACGCCACCAGCTGTTTCCCGCTCTTCCCCTCCCATGGACACGGTGCTGTGAAGGCATAACGCCCATTTTTTAACACCCTGACCTCTGGGTGCTCCACGTCAAATTTCTTTTTGGTGGTCATGCACGTCATGGTCACGAGTGTGGTCGGTGAGTCGGAAGAGTCGGGCATGAATATCTCTTACTCAGAATATCCTCTCCGGACGTGGCCGCCACTGCAACCCAATTTTGACCTACACAGCGAAAATGACGCCTTGTGGGTGGAGGGGATTGGTCACATTGCTCAATACCATTGTTACTTCGACCTGCTCTACAGCCACGGCTTCATCTACTTTCTGCGAGACACGTTGGAGGGCGAAATCAAGGCCAAAGTGGACGCGGGGACCCCCCTGCACGAGGTGAGGGAGCCGCTCGATCGCTTGGCCACACTAAATTCTAAGATATGTGCATACGAGCAGCAGCAGCACAATGCCAATCATTAAAATCGGTAAATGGTCGGACGAAGTTGGTGACTACGAGGACTGGGAGCAACCTAAACGCACCTCTCGTGCACACAACGCACCACCGACCCCACCGATTTTGACCTCACACAACCCCTTCATGCTCGAGGAGGAGACCTCTACGCCCCCACTGCCAGTGCGACAGAAGACTCAGGGGAAAGGATTGCCTTCGAGCGCTTACTCGGGGGTTCGTGACCCTGAGCCCGAAGAAGCTTCGCAATCTCCTTCCCCGACGGAGGAAGGATCACCGACGCCTTTGCCAAATCCCCCGGCATCGAAGCGGAAGAAGAAGACACCTCCTCCAGCTGCTGAAGCTCCGACACCAGCTCAGCCTTAACTTCGCCGTACTCCTCGGTGCTCAGGGTAGGGGTCGTGTCCCTGCGGCGCTTGAACTGCTCTTGGAAGTTGACGTTGAAAAAGTTCACGTAGCGCTCACGTGGGAGGAAGCAGTGCTCCTTGGTCTGTTGCACGATCACGACGTCCCCGTAGATCTGCATCTTGAACATCTGTGAGGCGATCTGGTTGTGTGGTAGCCCGTTCTTAAAAGGCCAGTAGAAAACGGTGATGTCGCGATCCTTCACACCCTTCTTGCGCACCGTCAGGAAGCTCTGTGGTTCGTGCAGTGGACCGTGAAGGTTGAATGGGGTTGTCAGGTGGGCCTTGAAGCTGTTCCGAGCATCATCCGCCGAGCACATCACCTCGTGCGTGACGCCGCCGGGTGGCATCCGCACGGCGATGATGGGGTCCGCCTTGTTGATGCACGCTTCGAGGAACTGCGTGGGTGTATCGATCGGCGGGCCTTGCTCGCCGCCCGCTGAATCACGGAACCACGAGAGCTGGGACCAGTGTGGTGCAGCCTCCACGGTGCAACCCACGAGATTGTTGATGTACTCGCAGACCTTCGTGGCGTCCTCTCGCTTCTCTTGCGCGTGTGCGACCACAGCCTCCCAGCAACAATAGGAGCCGTGTTTGGTGAGTTTGCCATTTTCATTCCAACTTGGCATGTAGCAGTTCGTCGTCCTCATAGGGAGACCAGTCCAATCACATTGAAAGTAGGTGTTGTCGTGAAGTCGCCGCTTCCCCATGTCTAGCTGCAGTATCTGGGTGTTGGAAAAAGGGTATCGCTTGAGTATCGAAATGTGCTTGCTTTTAGAAGTGCTCGCATTTAGCTGTACAAATGGTTGCCCAAGGAGTGCCCATCCCAAATAAGACAAGACACAACACCCTCCGCGCCAAATGCAGAGCGAAGTGGGGCTCGCAGTGGTGGAAGGTGCACCCAGTGATCAAGAAGGCGCGCCTACAATGGGCTGCTGGCGAGCGTCTCCCTGACGTCGTTGTCGTGACCGAGGCGGATGGCAGTAGCTACACCGTGTAGGCTACTGTAGCGCGGCGACCTCCGGCCACGGGGAATAGTGAAAGTTGTTGCTGTCGCGCAGTGTGGTGGGCTGCACACCATTGTGGCGATAGCGTCGGGGGTCTATTGGTGTCGGAAGCATTAGCATCTTTTGCTGTGTCGGTGCTTGGAACACCCATAGAATGCTTAAAAGCGCCACAGCCGTCAACACTCGATCGAGCATTTCTATTGTAGGGTGAGAAATTAAGGTGGATTTCCATTACTTGGAAGGCCGTGGTCGGGGACACCAGCACGAGAAAACACCTTCGTCGCAATCCGGTGCTGGTTGCTGTACAACTGTCGCTCGATGACCCCCTTCTGCGCCTCTGGCAAACCATCGCGTATGTGCTGTGCGATGATCGGCAGCTCCCCAGTGCCTCGAATGTCGCGCAATTCACCCCTCCACACATCGCAGCCGTTGCTTCGACGCGATGGGAATTTGGGCAGCTTCTCCAACTCGGCCGTGCTGGGGAGAAAGGAGGTGCCTTGTGGCTGCGCGGGCTGCGCGAGCATTCGCATCAAGTGCCTCGTGTCCGCTGCGTCGTACTCGCGGCCGCGATCCCGTGTCATTTGGTGCTTCCCCTCCTGGCCCTCGTGGATCCACGCACTGTTGCCGATTGGATCAACCATCACAGTGTGATCCCCCCAGTCGAGCCATTGATCGATGGTGTCGTACTTGGCAGTCATGTGTTACGAATGGCGCTGGAAAATCTACCCCCCCTGAGACCCAGGCCCACCAGGCGAATACCAAAACATAGCTCCGAGGACAACACCATAACCGATTGGCACGACCCACCACCACTGCTGTTGATGAAGGTGTGTCGGGGCGCGGCCACCGAACAACTCTTGCGGAGGAGGTCGCTGGTTCTCGGACACCTCCCGTTGGTGTATCTCCTCCGGTGAAAGTCCGACGTAGGGCACGTTTGGGACTTGTGCGTCATCGGGCGGTGGTACGTCGTCGTGTGGTAGCTCCTCGGGCTCGCCCGGTACGGTAAATAAGTCTGCCATATGTAGTGCAGCCACACCAGAAACTGCCTTTGTCGCAGCACCATCGACGGCTTTCGTAACTCGAGACCCCTTCGCGAGAAGTTTTTCCTCGTCCTTCGCTACATTCTTGCTGACTGCTTTCAACACAGCCTTCTCCCCGTTCGCAGCATCGGCAACACGCCTTGCGGTCTGCACCTCAAATGCCTCGACAGCCCGCCCCGTTTTCTTCGCTGCCTCCGCCTCCATTCGCTCGGCCATCTGGATGCTTCCCCGCTCAACGACGCGGGCCCACTGTGGAGCGTGTGCGCTGAAGTACCCACTCATGTCAGCGAACGCGTGATTCAACACATTCGCCGCGGCCTGCTCACCCTGTTGGATCCCCTCTCCGAGAACCTGCTCTGTGTGGGCGACCGCCTGTCGATCTGCCTGTGTGAGTACACGGGCCTCAACGGCAGCTGCACCTCGCGTACCCGTCCTTGAAGTTACCCCCCTCGTTATAGCCCGTGCCCCCCTGGCCCCAATCTTCGCGGCACCCCCGAGCTCCGGCACAATAGCCAGTGCTGCATCACCCACACTATCCATTTCCGTAATAACCCCACGCCCTGTATTGATTGCGCGACCAGCTTCGGAATGTGAGAGTAGCCGACCAACCGTGGCGTTATATGGCGCATTTATCACGCTAGAGACCGTCGAGACCGCCTCGTTATGCTCCCAGAGTGTCTCATCGACAGCGTGCCCCGTCGATGTGTGGTGTGTCCACGCGTGATACGGGGAGACTATGTCGAGTGCGGTAGACGTCCATGATGGTAAACCCCACCCCATTTACCTACTGTTGCGACTAGAATATCTCACCGCCTGCACCACCCCAAAAACTACTAAGCCACCAACAAGGAGAGTGGTCACTCCACTCGTCATGCCCCCGCTCATAGCACTCAATGGGTTCACGGCGTCAAATGGGAGCTCTGTGGGCAAATGCAAGTTGGTCGGAAGCGCTGGGAGTGACGGAAGGTGGTCGACCAAACTCGTAAAATCGTCCTGGAGCGTTCTGTGAGCTAAATACCCACCACCTACGTAGACACCCGCAACGCCCACCGCACCCGCCGCCGTCGCTGCTGCTGCGCGGCCACTTGGTCGGTTGTGGATAACGTTATTGTGCACCGGCTCGACGGTATTGTGCAGCCTACTTGCCTCTGAGCGCTCGGCTGCTAGTGGTGGCTCTCCAGTGGGGCGCTCGATCGGGTGTGGCTCCGAATGTGGTGCTGGGGCCCTCGTCGGTGGTGCTGGTGCCCTTGTTGGCACTGGTGGGTTGACGCGGGGAGCAAATCTCACTGCAGCACTGGTAATACCCATCGATCTTCCTACAGTTTAGAAAACTTAGCACCCCCATGGCTCTATGTAATACGAGAGAAAATCTTCAGAGTGTGTCGGAGCCGGGTGGTCTGTTGATCGCCTGGTTCATGCGCTTCACCGCACGTGCCGTCTCAGGGCTCTGGTTCGCGGCGTTCACGGTCATCACCGTCGCACCGATGGCGAGTGCGAGGCGCCATTCCGCCGACGTGTAGGACCCCGCGTTGTGCTTAATCATCAGCTCGTCCAGGATGGGTTGGAACTGGTCCATGTTTTGCTGTGCGATGGTGCCGAGGCCGTTCAGGTTCAACCCCAGTGGATTCCAGTACTCGTTCGTCACCCTTTCAATGCCCAGCATCGTTCCATACAACACCGTGGCACCCAGGTTGTTCGGACCCGTCTGGCTCCCGAGCTGCACCTCACAGAAGTGCAGCTCGTCCTCGAGCTCCTCGATAGTACACTTTGCATTCACGTTGTTGCGCTTCTTCAGCTGCGGGAACCTTTCGCGGTATGCTGTGATCTTGTCGAGCAGCACAGAGCGGTTTACAATAGGAGGTGGTGGAGCGGTCGGGGGAGCATCGGAGGGTGCTTTCTTCGCAATTCCAGTGGAGAGGCGCTTCTCCTTTTCGGCCAGACGGGCCTCCTTATTCATCTCCAACTCAGATGGTGGTTTTGGAGCCTTCTTGTCGCGCAAGTCGATGCGCGCCTGAATCGCATCGGGGTCCAAGTCGGCCAACGCCAGGGGGTCTCTGTTCGATGCCATGTAGTTACTAAAAGTTGAGAAAATCTACTGTGCGCTAACGTCAGCAAACAACTCAATGTACCTCCAAAACTTACTGTGCATCGCCTCCCGCCGTTGAACCGCTACCACCACCTCTTGCACCTCCGACGGAGCGTTCTTTTCCGCCATGAGCTGCACCAGAGCACACCAGTTACGCTGTGTGATCAGGCTCTTGTTTGCCTCGAGGGCTCCAGCGAGCATTGTTACCTCGAGCGCACTCCGACCGTCAATGCCCGTGATGATGTCAACGGGCAAGTTCTCCGCGCCGACCTCCTGTGTGACCCATCTGGCCATGTTCAGCATCTTCTCCTTGAGGAATTCACCCTTCGTCTGCTCGGTGCTCATGTGAAAACGAAGGCGATCGATGCTCCTAGTAGTGGAATCGCTAGAAAATGAGTGTAGGTCGCCGTGGGCGCTTTGGACAACCCTTTCAGTGGCCGCATTTGGCCGTCCTCATCGAAGCACTGCTTGGGCACTCCGAGGCCGTACGCGACGCCTCCGACGAGCACACCGACCACAAAGCCGCGGGCGAGTGGGGTGCCAAGTCCGGCCTTGACGAGCACGCCGCGCGCGCCTTCGATGACGGGTGCCTGGTTGTTCATGATGTGCTGCTATACTACAGTTCAGAATTTTAGAGGGCGGCGCGTGCCACGCGTGCTCCGAATTGCCGCGCAGCTCCATCGTTGGACATTGGACCCGCAGTCCTGACACCCGGACCTTGAGGCACAACGTCGTACATCCCCATGGCCAGCGACCGCTCATCGGCGCCATTACCGAGCGCACGGCCTGCGCGATCCATCGACCACTCACGACCATCTTGATTTGCTTCGGTACGACCACTGGCTCCGGTATTCGCCTTCGCGAACGGCAGGAACAGCCTGGTGCCAGTCTTATCCGGCTGGAAGTTGAACGGAGACAGCCAACCCGGTGCGTACCTCGAATCGATCGTTGGTCGCGCGACTCTCAGCTGAGGCCCGTCGATCTTGCCCTGGTCCACCATGTACTTGAAGTGCAGATCGTCGAACGTGTTGATGCCCCACGAGTCGATCATCTGGTTGCGCAGCGCGAACTCGTAGTCGGTGTGCGCCTGCTGCAGACGCCGGTTGACGTAGTCGGGGTAGATCTCCATCAGCCACTTCATGTTCCCGGGCTTGCGCGGGTCGATGAACGACTCCACGTAGTCGTCGAACTTGGCCAGCTCCGCCTGGTCTTTCATCGACTTGAGGTAGGCGACCTCTTCATCAGAGATCGGGTCCGTGCGCTGCACAGCTGATGGGGTCCCCTGCCGCCTAATCTGCTCATTCGCCGCCTCGCGCACGGCCGCGCGCAGGACCATGTTCTCCTTCTGCTGCGACGGGGCCGCGTACGGAACCGCTGGGCCGTCGTACTGGTTGTAGTAGTACGGCATGCCAGTTCTCGCCCGTTCAGTGAGCGCATCTTGGCGAGTGGTTGTGTTATTAGCCGGCTGCACGAAGTGCGCCTGGTGAGCGAGCTCCCGCGCCGCCAGACCAGACGCCTGGCCCTCGCCCATGTCCGGCGCTCCTGCGCGGCCGTTTCCAGAATCCATAGTGATAGTACTGCCCATGTTGCCGCCTCGGCCACTCATCGCATTAGGGAGCGACATGCGGTTCTCTTAAGTTTCAGAATTTTTAACCCTGTGTCGTCAATATGCGCAGCCATAGGTGCATTCTGCCAAAATGTGCATCGTTGCCCTGGCGGTCCACGACCTCCACGGTCAAAGAGGGAAGGTTGATCGGTGAGAACGAGGCACACGACAGGCCATGGGGGTCATACTCGTAGAGCTCCACGCTGCCCGCCGTGGTCGAGCCGCTGTTGCCCGCGTGCAGTACGTGCAGGGCCCCTTGTGCGTGCTGGTTGTTGCTGAGCACGCTGTTGTTCGTGTGGAGCTCCTTGATGCGGATCGCGTACCAGTCGTCCTCCTTCCGCTCGTGTTGCTGCTGTGTGCCCACCGCGCGCTTGTGCACCATCGAGTACCCCATCAATTTCACCGCGCGGATCTGCTTGACGTTTGTGGGCATTTGCAGACGCAAGACGGTGGTCGTCGGCCTCGACGCATCGACCCACTCGCGTTGCCGGTAGCACGGGAAGTAGAACATCTCTCGGCGGTCGGCACCGTCGTACTTGCGCACCCCACTCAGAGGGTAGTAGACCGATACCTCGCCCCGTGTCGCGTCGGTCACGTAACTTGCGGATTGAGAGAACGACGTGAAATTGGTATCCTTATGGTAGGTCGGGTCAATGGTAGTCGCATCGATTGCGTAGTTGATGCGCACACACCGCAGCGAGCCACTCTTTAGGCCTGTTGCGTGCTCGATGGCCCAACTTTGAGTATTAGCGCTCGATGTGGCCGCTTTTAAATGAGATAAAGGTCGCCCAGGTTGCTCCCCGGTGTGATACCCCTGATCTGCATCAGGAAACACCGTACCGATAGTTGTGGACGCCGATGAGGGATCTAGTGTGGCTATTTCCCAATCCACGCCCGTGGTGTTGTACAATCTGTCGGCGTCCAGCGTCTCCAGCACGGTGAGGTAGTCCGTGAACCCCCCCACCCCTGCTGTGCCCACACGGATCATGTCTCCGGGCTCCAGACTGCGCCACCGATCAACTTCCGCGCTTGTAGCGTCACCCGGGTATGCCAGCATCAGCCAGTTGGACCCACCCTTCACCGGCTTAGCATTGATTTGTGTGTCGCTCCTTTCGCGTTGCACAGCGATGGACATCACAGGAGCCACAAACGTGTCGTCCATTTTAGGAGCACCCACCCCAGACCCGCCATACTCGGGTTTCGTCAAAAAGACGTCCTGCCACGTTTCGTCACAATTCATGTGCTTGCTTTGTGACTTGGAAAAAGGCGAGCACCGCAGTACATTTTCCGAGTTTTCATGATGTGTAGAGATGAAATGCACTCTTCCTACACCAAGCAGGAGGATGTGGATCGCGCTTTCGCTGACTATGATAGCGCTCTCCTTACTCTTCACCCTCGCCCGGCTCATGCTACTCGCAATGCTCTGCTTTGCGTCAGCTGTGGTGGTGCTCATTACACATACAACAACAGTGGGGGCGACGAACCCGGCGCGCGCGTGTGTAACGATTGTGGTGCTGTTCACCCTGGGCTTATCATTTTTGAGCAGATGTTTGGTCGCACTTGCCCAACTCGCACTAGCAATTACAAGCGCATCCATCACTGGCACGAGCGCATTAGCCAACTCCTGCTCATGGAGTCTCAGATTCCTGTGGACCACATGGTGGCAATTGGCGAAAGGCTACTCGACGGCTCGCACACCGTTGTGTCCAAAGACTCTATCCGAACAGTACTTCGATCTCTAGGCCTTCAGGTGTACATCGAGAAGTGGCTGCAGATCATCGAACGGTGCACCGGGGTGATGCCGCCGTGCCCGGGCCCAATGGTGCTCAACCGCTTGGATGCAATGTTCCTCGACCTTCAGCGCCCGTTCAATGCACATAAGGTCATGGGGCGGCGAAACTTCCTCAATTACAACTACGTGTTTTGTCGTCTCTTCCAGCGGATGGAGTGCCACAAGTTCTGCATGTTCTTCCCACTCATTCGATCTAAGGTCAAACTAAAGACACTCGACGACATGTGGAATGCAATGGCTATGAGCCTGGGGTGGGAGACGCCTCCGTTGGTGCAAGTGACACCATTTGCGGTGAGATTACAGACGCCTTCTGCCTCGCTAGAAGCGCTAAAAGCTCGATGCGCTTCTTTAGCCCCGGTTGTGCCTCGAAGAACCCCATCGAAAACGGCAATCCATGGGTGGGGTCGTCTTTACCCAACGTTGGCCCCAGCACAGAGAGCAGCACCCCGTTCAGAGAAATCTGCACCAAAGCCTCAAATACTTGCGTTGCGGTTGAAGAGGAAGCGGCAAATGTTGGCATGAGGGCCTCGAGGCTGGACCCCGCGAGCACCCCGACAGTGACGTGCACCACCGACTTTTGGATTGCGAGTGCCGTTGTCATAGCTCTAGTCAGTGATTCAGAAACTATGAAAGCGTCGAGCCACGTTCGGTTGCAAAGTTCTGCCAGGGCTTGGGCATGATGTCTTTTACGTTGAGGAGCTCACTGGCTGCTACAGGCGTCTCTTTCGGCGGGATCATTGCCTGACCAAGCTCGGCGGAGCGCCAAAACTCGGGTCCCCCCATTTTGAATGGTCCGGGGTCCACTGCCTTCCACCACCCAAGCATAGAAAGTGGGTCAACCTCAGTGTCCGGGCATGTGTTGATGGTCAGCACCTCGTTGTCCTCGGTGTACGCGTTAATGATTTGTGCGAACGCGTCCTTGGTCAAAAAGCTTCCAAAGTCCTCCCAGAGGGCCTCCAACTGGCGTTGCTGGATGCATTTCATCATGAAGCAATAGTCTGTGTTGCCGCGGAGTGTCGGTGTGATCGCTTTGGCGTACTGTGTAGTGATGAGCACAAATAACCTGTAGTGCCGCCCCGCAACAAACAGCTCCATGAGTGCCTCGTCGTATTTGAGGCGTTGGTCGCTGATCACATCGTCGAGCAGAATGAAGAAAGGTGCCTCCTTATCCTTCTCGGCCTCTGTTCGGTTGACGTCGTTCAGTATCTTCTTCTGTCGCCTGAAGACCGCTTGCAGGATCTCCGGGTCGTACCGGTTGAAGATGTATTTCTTGGGGACGTAATCGCGCCAAAACTTGTTGAGTTCATCGGTTTGACTGATGATCAGCCCCGCCTGGAACTTGTCCTTGAAGAGGTACATGATGTTGCGAAAGACCCACGTCTTGCCGGTGCGACGCTTCCCGACCGCGACGATCGTACCGTCTATTTTCATCTGGCTAGGATCAAACTCCTGTAAATCTGGTAATTGGATGTCGGAGTACAGATCACTTACCAACACCGGCATGGTGGCATGCTTCCCATACGACACACCACCCCTCTTATCACCATACGCCGCGTTCCGTGGTGTCACCCCCTCTCCTTGATCACTCAATTGGACACGCGGGTTGCTGCTATTGGGTACATGCTCCTTGTTCTCTTTCTCCCCTTTCGCGGGAGGCATCAACGCACTGCCATGGGCTCAGGAAATTGTGCTTCAGAGAATTGCGCCTCGTAGTGTGCTTGCTGCGGCTCGGTGTAGGGCATCGCAAACTCGTAGGCGTTGGCCTGGAAGCAGGGAACCGAGGTCTTCTGGGCAAGGCTCGATCGTTGGCACACGACCTGTACATCTTCGAACGACCAATGGATACCGAATTTATCGCCACCAACACCGGTGTAGACTTGATTGGCGAACATCGTCACAGCCACCACATCGCCAGGCTGCACGACCCCATTCGGGATCACAGCACCCGTGTGGTCGCAGACGTTGATCGTGCGCGGGTACTTGCCTCCGCACCCGTCCCATGCGAACTTCGTTGCAGACAGCTGCACGCTGTGCCCAGCGAGAGCGCCGGTCGCCTTGTCGTACTTGGGTCGTACCGTCCTGATCTGCAGCATCTTGATCTCCTCGCGGGAGAGGTTCTTCCGGCCGAGGATCTTGAGTTGGTTCGCTTGCACGAAATCGAGGAGACGGTCGTCCACCTGAGCGATCAGTTGTGAAAATTGTTCGAACGCCTCATTGCTTCCTCCGTTGATGGCGACGTCGGTGAGATCGACGGTGAACTTGGCCTTCTGGATGTCGGTGGGCCCCCACATCGTCCCAAAGTTCCCATCCCCTGTGACCCGGGGCCAATTCGTCACTGACGCGGGGCTCACAAGGGCGACCTCGGCGGCCTCCGCTCCGATGTACATGTTGATCTGCGGCTTCCCATGCCGGTCGGTCCCAAGAGCGAAGTTGATCTCTTCCGCGTTGAGTTCTTGGTAGTTCACATACTTCTTCATCGCCATGGTAGAGGGAAGTAGCGAGTGGGTGGTTTGGGAGCGCGGCTGCCCTGATACTCAGACCTCAGAAAATTGATCGCGTCCGCAGTAGGCATGAATCCCAATTTCTCGTCACACGAGCACAGACTAACGAGGCCCTCCGATGTGTGCGCGTGGGTCGTTTCGGCGTGGGACTTCTGGACTAACAACCCGTGGCGATCTACAATAGTGCTGTTTTGCGTCGGGATCCCCGCCCCATACCGTTGTTTACCCACATCACGGCGTCTGACTTCCGGTGCATAGCAGCGGGTGTCTCGCCATTGCTCACCACCCACTATCCCGACGAAGGGTATCGTCTCCAAGTCCGTGCGGGGTTGTGGTCGCGCGCACCACCAGTCCATGTTGTCGCTGAAACGCACTTGGGTGCCCCCACGCCCTTCATGTCCACCGGGCATTCTGACACCGAAGCACCAGAAAGAAGCACACTCACGATACTTTGGCTTTCTTGCTAGCGGGCTCGTCGTCTTCCTCGGTGTCAGGTGGTGGAGGTGGTTCGGTGAGATCTGCCCTGTCCCAGAACGTGTAGTTGATGTGCTCGGTCATGGATTGGCGCACGGCGCACTCTATCTCTGCCTTCTCTTCTGCACTCAGGAGTGGTGGGGTTTGTGCCATCCGTTGCATTGCTGCAAAGAACTTGAGGTAGTGCGGCATCAGAGCGTCGTGCAGGTCCCGGTCGCGGGTGAGGCGGTAAATCTTGTACCCCTCCGGTGTCCAGGAGATGAAGTCGCACCAGTTCCGGTCGGAGCACTCTAGGCAGAGGTTCATCTGCATATAGTAGTGGGCAGGTATTTGCTTGTGCACACGGCTCCCGTCCTTCTTCCGCCAGAAGGGGCACTTGACCTCAAGCAACCCCTCGGTGCCGATGAGGCCGTCGGGTGAACCCGCAAGCCACGAGTTGTGTCGGTGTACGTGCAGCCCGGTGTTGTCGACGAGGTTGCCAGTATGTGCGGAGTATGCGAGGATGCCGTTCGACTCGTTCGCGGTCCCCCATCGCGTTGCGTCGTTCCCTAAGCCATACACAACGCGCACAAATTTGTCAATTGCCTGGCGGCCGATCGCGGCGTTGAATTGCTTACCGAGGAAGGGATCGAGGCCCATCGCGCGGTTGAATGCCTGGAGCCGCGACGTCCACGGGCAGAGGCCAAGCGCGGCACCGACGTTGGAGGCCGTCAATTTCCCTTTGCGCGCCGCATGCCACGCGGGGGTGCGTTGCTGCAGGCTCGCACTCGCCATACTCACAGTACAAGCTCGGAAAATTACCGCAGTGCCCTCCTCTGAGTAGCACGAAGTCTTGCAAACTCCTTCGCAAATTCCTTCGATCGTTCTATCACCTCTCCTCGAAACGCTACATTGGACGCAAATTTGATTGGCATTAACCATACGTTGTGATCTAAGGCATTTCTCACCATTACTCTAGCAAGATGCTCAGTACCCAGAAGATTTCTGTACGTGTCATACAATATGAACCAACTATATGACACAGGATTGTTCACAACTCTCGCTGCGAACCACAATTGGAAGTCGCGCCACAATTCACTAATATTGCGTCGGGTACTAACACTACCGCTACCCCTAAGGAGACTAATAGGGTCTACAATATACTCCCACCAACGAGAATTGAATAATACATTGTCCAATTTGTCATACACTGTTGCTCTAAGTCTCGTCACCGGTTTCAATGTATCTGTCAAGACCCGAAACCCCGCTTCCCAGCTACCCTGTACAAATGGTTTCAACGTCGCATCAGTCGAACACCCGACTCCACTAAACATTAACCGCCTAGAACCACAACCGGCACCCCTCAAATCATTTGGTTCTGGGAGTACTTGGTCTATTGCAAAGTTTACCGCCATGAACCTACCGAATGTCGGATCAAAACGTCTGTAGGCTGACGCAAATGATGTTATCACAAACACCAACCTTCGACCGAGGTTGAATGTAGTGCGTTCCGCAAGAGCGAGCAGATTTTGGTTCTGACGACCATAAAATTGCCCCCGCTCAGGTTGTACCATATCCCAATGTACACCGCCGTTTAGATTAATTCTAACCTTGTGTATGACTCTCTACCATGCCTTGGAATTGGGATGGTTCTGGCACGAAGAGTGTTGAAGTTGGTGGGCAGCGCGGCTCTGTGCAAGATGCGACCCAGAGTAAGACGTGGCCTACCTACGAGGCGGCCTACCTTGCGAACGCGTTGGGTGGACCAGCGGCACGAGACGCGGCGTATCAAAACAAGTATACGTTGCCTGGGCTACCGGGTACCAATCCACTCCAAGATAATGAAGCGGTGCGTAATGCATACCTCGACAAGGTGACTGCAAACTACAAGGAGGAGGCCGACGAGTGTCTGAAGAAAGAGTTTAGTGACTGGTTGCAAGGCACTCATGTGTTGAACGACTCAACTCACGTGTACCCGAACGATGGGGGTCAAATGCAGCGCAAATTCGTCTTCAAGGGGGATGAGTATGGGATGCGGCGTGCTCCTGGTGGTGGGTGGGGGCGATCTGGACAAGCTACAGAGACGATGAGCAATTGGTCACCAACGTGGTGGGGCAAAGGTCAACTGACGCATCTCCCCGGGGTCCGGGAATACCTGCGCGAGGATGCGACACATGCCGAGGAGCAGACGTTTGCGATGAATCTCCTCGCCGAGTTCGGTCCACAGAACATCGACCAAGCGTGGGCGTATTTCAAGCATTGGGTCAAGGGTCGTCCGATGTCCGAGGCGACATGCTTGCATCGGTCGGGTGATCTTGATGACACGTTCCGCTCGCCGATCGCGGACGTTGCACCAGACTCACTTCACAGCGGGCCCCCCCTCCTTGGGTTTGACCCGGCTAATGTGCCCCCAGAACTATTTGACGGCGAAGGTATGATTAAAAATATTGGGTCAAGAGCATATACGGTGCAGGCAATGGCCAGAGCACATGAGCTCGGCTACGAAGTCAACAACCCCGATGACAATTGGGTTGCTTCAGTTCAAGAGTTCGAGCAAGCAGAAGAAGAGCTTGACATGGGGGTTGCGATGATGGAGGAAGGGAATGTCACTGGCGATAAAGAACTACTACATGAGGGAAGTAGTCGCATCGACAAGGCTGGTGAAATGTTCGACGATCTTCGTCAAAAATTACATGCAGCCACGCACGTTGTCGTCAGTGGGGCAATCGGAGCAGCAGCGGATGTACTGTCCGGGCGGGCTTCAGGTGTTGGTTTGACGCTGGACGAAATAAACAGACGAACAGACAGGGTGCAAAGAATAGGGGTCAAATCTCTTGTTGGTTTCTTTGCTCGAACTCAAAATGAGCGGCTTACTTTTCAGCAACAAGAGAAAGTGCATGCGGTAGAGGAGCAAAGAGCGGAGGTGCGACCTGATCTACTTTCGCGACCAGCCTCCCCCAGCGTTCTGGCCTCCTCCTCCTCAGCAGCTGCCTCCTCCTCCTCCTCCTCAGCTGCCTCCTCCTCAGCAGAGTATCTACCCACATTTGAGAACTCTGCTGCTGGTCAACTTGCAGCGAAGAGCCCAAACCACGATAGATACAAGGAATTAACAGAGAGTGGTGGATACTTTATAGTTGGCAATTCGATTTACTACACACGCCACACCGGGACTAAATGGGCGACTCGGAAGGTTTGCGAGGACTGTACTGCACTAACAGCAAGGATTATGAACCACGAGAGAATGGTCGAAGAGAATAAGAAGCGTGAAGAAGCGACAGAGGCGGCGAAAGCACAGAAAGGTCGTGTCGGCCTTCGAGGCAGACGGGGCCTGGTGACACCGTGAAATGTTTTCTGATGCTTGAGGTATAATGCAGCCCCTCTTCCAAAGCAACCAGCGGCAAGGGTACATCGCCGACCTTATGAAGCAATATGGCGATCGTGGCAAGCCGATGTCGCTCCCAAATGTTGACCACGGAGCATACAATCGCGGGCTCCAATTTCGGGAGAATGAGAAGGCACATTACGCGGCCATGGAGAAGCACAACAAGAGCCTCATGTTGCAGCTTAAACACACCCAGCGACACAGTCAAATGTTGCAGGGGATCATTGACAAAATCGAATTTCTAGACGATGAAGAGGATGATAGCGACAATCACGGGCGTGGTGGCCGTCACATTGGCGGTGACCGCGGGAGTGGTGCACTGCCTCCCCAGAGTAATCCCGTTCAAGATGACACTCACGATGGGGCAACAGAGACGATAATTTCTAGCACCCAAGCAGAAGTTGATGCTACCGTGGATCGCCGCAGGAGCTCTCGCCGCGATGATGTTGTACACATCGAAGAAGGTGCTTCCGGACCAACTCCCCGGAGGGCACCACCTAACCCGCCCGACGCTGCCGAGCCAGATGTGGGTGGACAAGTCGGAGAACACGGTGCTGAGGAATGATTCAGAGTGCTGTAAATTCACAAAGGAGTGTTGCAGTGGGAGGGATTTCAGGCAAATCGACAACTACATGAAGCAGACATACCAGGCAGAAGCCGCGACACACCCGGGGGTGCGTCTGGTGGCTGATATGGCCGTCGCCTAATTTCTAAATCCCTAACAACACACGTGCTATGGCACCACAGCTTCAAATCAATCAGGGCCCCCAGGACGCACTCCTCTTCGACAATACCCGGTCGTACTTCACCAATGTGGGCTACACTCGGACGTCCAACTTCCAGATGGAGCTGCGTGACATCGACCCACAGAACTCGGCGAACCTTGGTGGCACCGTGAACTTCGTGATCCCGAAGGCCGCGGACCTGCTCGGCCCGGTCGATCTGATGGTCGAATTTGCGAAGGTTGCTACGGCCCCAGGAGCCTCGGGTGCCGGCAAGTACTGGGGTTGGGTCGAGTCGATCGGGTTGGCGATGATCGACAAGATCACGTTCTCGGTCGGGTCGCACGACGTCGAGACGCTCACGGGCGAGCACCTGAACATCATGAACGAGTTGATGCGCTCGGACTCGCACCGCTACGGGTTCAAGCAAATCGGCAAGACCGGCCGCCCACTCGTTCGGGCGGAGGCGAAGTACGCCAGCAGTGCCTCCGACACCCAGTTCTACACCGAGTCGAGCACCGAGTCGGATGCCTACGACCGTCTCATTGCATACGACGACCAGAAGAAGGAAGGCAAGAAGCTCATCGTGCCGCTCGGTCTCTTCTTCACGACGCACCCCTCGAAGTATTTCCCGCTCGCGGCGATCGCAGGGTGCAACGACGTGCGCATCTCGATCAAGTTCAAGACGCAAAATGAGCTGCTCATGGCGCATGGGGCTTACCCGTCCACGAGTGCCGCCATCATCGCCAAGGGTACTGCCCCGGCCGATGCGGGTGCTGCGTCGCTCGCGTGGGAGAATGGCAGCGCGTTCGCGAGCAAGGGCTGCTTCCTGCGCTGCCACTACATCCACGTGACGGGCCCCGAGGCGACGGCGCTCATGAACCGTGAGCACGTGCGGCTCATGAAGCTTTGGCACGGCAACCAGGTCACGAAGCCCTTCTCGATCACGTGCTCTGCGGCCGGCACCCCCACGACGCTGGACATCGATCTCAGCTTCCTCCACCCGGTGCAGGAGCTCGTGATCACGATTCGCAAGGTCTGTGACATGGGTAGCTCGGTCGCGAATGTCGTTGCGATCGGCACCGGTAACAAGGCTGCGTGGAATACTGCGTCCACGAAGAACTACTTCGCCTACCACGGTGGTGGCAAGGACCCGAATATGGACTCGTGGCACAATTGCATCGAGGAGAGCGGCACGTCCAATGCCCCCAAACCGACGCATCTCAAGACCAAGACCTTCACGCTCAAGCTCAACGGCCAGTCGCGCCACCTCGACGGCTCGGGCATCGACCGTGACTACCTCATGCACCGTCTCATGCCGATGCTCCACTCGAACGCCTGCGACCAGTTCTCCCAGTTGGCGGAGTCGTCGGCTCAGCGGGGTGTCGCGCGCCTCGATACCGCGACAGCTCCCAACCCCGTCAGCGACTTTGAGATGCTTGCGCAGATGCGGGACCGCAAGGAGATCTACGTGTATCCGTTCGCGCTCAACCCCGAGGGAGCGAACCCGTCGGGCTCGGTCAACTTCTCAAAGGTGTCGCACGCAAAGTTGAGCATTGGTGTGGACGGCTTCGCACCGGACGCGGGTACTGGCACTGTGGCCGACGACTACCAAGTCGACGTGTACGGGGTGTACTACAACTGGCTGGCGATCAAGGACGGCCGCGCTCTGACCTCGTTCGCTTAGGCTATTTCCAAAGGGGTGAGCATCGATGCAGCCTGTACACTGCCCCATCGATTGTGTGCGCGCGGCGTGTCCCGACCCCGACTTTCTCGAAAAAAACGGGACGTGGTTGCTCACCGTGATAGCGGGGTTCACTACTTGTATTGGCATGTTGCTAACCTACTTCCTGAAAAGTCGGTGTCGTAGAATAGCGTGTTGTGGAAATGAGTGTGTGCGGGATGTAATTCAATTAGAACCTAGCTCCGTTGAAATCAGCAGCAGGCCCTGAAATCTTCTAAAGGTGCACAGTAACGATGCGCTATGCAATAGCAATAGACGTTGGAATCAAGAATCTGGGTCTTTGTGTGTTCGACTTCGTCGCAGCGAAGTTTGTGTTCTGGGACAACGTATCACTTGTTCCCAATGGACGTTACGTCCCTGCATACAACGTGCATTACGTCCGGGAGTTCGTGAAGCGTTATCAGAGCTTCTTCGAGGAGGCGGCGTGTGTCTTGGTCGAGCGGCAAATGCGCTGCAACATGCGCATCGTCGAGTCGGTGATCCAAACGTTGTACTATGACGTTTGCACAATCATCAACGCCCGCAGCGTGAAGGCCCACTACAATCTAGGCACGAAGAACTACCGTATGAACAAGCAACGGGCCGTGGAGTGGGCGGAGGTGTTTGTGGACAACAACCCCAACGCATTTTCCTCTGGCGTGACTACCGCGTTCACGCACAAACAGAAGAAGGACGACCTCGCCGACGCCCTCCTCTTGATTACGTACTACCTAGATACATATTCCAATCAGCTGAGTAGTTTAGACAGCGACTTCTTCGTGCTTCCGGATGAGTGAGTTCTCGTCTGAGAGTGAGTCTGACGAGGAACCACTGACGCGAGGGTGGGTTGCAGAACATTATGACGTGCTGCAGGAGCTGTACCACCAATTTAAAGAAAACGGACAGCATATTTTTGGGGGGTCGTTCTTGCAGCTCGGGGGCTTTGCGCAATTCATTGAATTTGTGCATGCGAATACAGTTCCAGTCGGTGCTGATCTTCTAAAGAGCAAGCATCATGACGTCAGCGTTCGTGGCAAACCGACTAGGGGGTGTGTACATTTTGGCACTGGGGGCGAGTCTGGGTTACATGCTCTTCAAGCGACAGGCTATCGAGTCGCGACTGGACGTGGCCATCAAGGAGTGGGATGGAGCTGGCGCCGAACCATCAAATCCGAATCCACCGGATGGAGCGAGTCTGAAGGAAATTAAGGACGCGTGGCGCTACACTGATGACGTACGCAACCAAGACTTCAACGAGCGGTTGCCTCAGTCCGAGCGGAGCGCGCTCCTGACCGCCCAGCAACAGGGTGCGAGTCGGGTTCAACAGTTTGATCAGCAAACCCATTCTGATGGACCTCCGAGAATTGAGGGGGTTTATCTCGAGCAAATCGCTCCAGCCTAGACCGGTGGTCGACCTGTGTCTGTTGGCGGTTCTTCTGGTATGCAGATGCAAGTGCCTGCTCTCTCGTTTTGGCTTCCGAGTAGATGATTTCCGCTTGATCGGCTGCCATTTGCTCTCGTTGCATAGCGTAGACTCTCGGGTCCCCGTAGCGGTGCTCGAGTGATTGCTGATATCCGTGGAGCTTCCCTCGCATGTCGCTGGTCATGATGTCGTACGCTTGGCCGATCGCCCACGACATAGGGCACCATGTAGAGGTCAGAAAGTGGGCGCAGGCAGAGGGTGATGCAGATGAGAAGGAAGAGGAGGGACAGTGCACCACCCATGAAGGCGACGGCCACTTGCTGTTCACACCACATTTCCTCTAAGTCAGATTTTTACCGGTCGACACCCGACACCCCAAAACAACACCTTCCGAATTCTGGGTTCAAATTCTTCTTTTCTTCTTTTTGAGAAAAAAACTCAAAAGAAGAAGAAGAGAATTTGAACCCAGACTTTAGGGGCATGTTCCAGAGGTGACGTGACGTCGGTGGTGCCGATTCGGACCATAAATGGACCTTTTTGTCCCGAATTCGTCCCAAATTTGGTGCCTTTTGATCAAGTGCTCGCTTTTTTCGAGGGAGAATTTCGACGGGTTTGAAATTCTCGCTGTGAACAATCTTATTCACAGCGAGAATTTCAAACCCGTCGAAATTCTCTTTTGTCCTCACTACCAAAAGCGAGCACTTTGCTACCAAAAGCGAGCACTTATGCAAAAATCATTCACACCTTTCATCCCTCGTCGATTGAGATCGATGCACCGTGTCAGCACCAACCACAGCTGCTGGTGGTGTGGCAAGCGTGGGTCCAAGCGGACGATGTACAAGCTACGAGATGGTCCACTGAACTGGTGGTTTTGCAATGACGACCACGCGTTGGAGTGGCTGGACTACAGACACATACCCGCCTTAAACGTGATGCTGCGCCGGCTACCAAGAGAGCGCGACCTGTGTGGAAAAACGATTAAAGAGTGGGTGAGAGACGAACTTTCTCATGTGTAGCTGGGACCATGCGCTCTCAGGGGCTGGTGACTATGCTCATGGCGTATGCAACGTGGCTTGCGTACGTGTGTCCCTGCCAAAAGACACTGAGTTGTCACCTGAAAGAGTTTTTCTCAGTAGTGGGTATCGCTGTGTTATTGGTTGGTGTTGAAAATGACCTCTTGCGGTACAAAAGAGCGTAGGATACTACTCGATGCGATGGATGAATACAATGAGCACTTCACGTGGGAGCACCACCGGTTGTCCGAAGAGTATTCGCGACTCAAAGAACTCCTCCACGATGTAATCTGGTATAATTTTGAAACGGTGGCGCGCACGTGGCACTCCCCATGGCCCGAAAGCATCGGTGACAGCAGACTGGAGCTCCACGCGCATCGCTACTACCGCATACGCAACCGGAGTGGACGGTGGAGTGAGAAGTCCGAGCACCCATTCTATTATGAAGGCTCGGTGGACAACGCACCACCCCTCCCTCCAGCCATCATTTTCGAGGAGCTGAAGTTAGTGCGCAAGGCATTGGAGGTGGTAGAAGCATCGTGTGCAGCGCCATACGAGTGGGCACCCGGCGGTCGACTGTACGAACAGATGCTCAGGGAGTCGGACGGGGTCGCAGCGTATGACCAACTTTCTTCTAAGGTCGAGAAGAAGCGAAAGCATGACAGAGATAAGTGCTGTGGACTCTGCCTTGGTGATCCAATGGAACGGCAGGTCGAGACGTGAGCGGAAACCACCACCCAAAACCTATTGGGAGGAGTTTGTGGCAACAGATGCATGGTATGTCCGCGAACTCGTTGCTGACATCCCCGCGGACGAGTGGGAGGCCGCAGTGACAGCAGAAGATTGGGATGAGGAGGAGGAGGGTGAGGAGGCAGTGGACATGGAAGAAGGCGACCCCGATTATTCTGAGGAAGTAGGAGAGCATGCAACAGACTCTGGCGACACAGGGGCGGGGGACTCTACAGAATCCGACGTCGATTTTGAATCATTATGTAGCTCCGACGACTCCGGAACCACCTCCGAAGCGTCCTCCGCCGCCAACTCCGACAAAGGGTCGACCGGTGAAGGGGAGTGAAGAGGCAAAGGAGCGCATGCGATACGTGCGCGAGGCGCAGCTCGCTAAAAGCCTTTCTAAGCAGTCAGGAAACTAAGATGATGCTCTTTCACTTGATGGCAGCCGTGAAGGAGCTACACAACGAGGTTTTAGCGCTTAGAAAGGAGATTGATGGGATGCGGGCCGACCTCGACACAATGCGACTTGAGATGAACACTGGTGGTATCCAGATCATAGTGGGCCCTGACGAAGAGATGAGTGAGAGTGATGAGAGTGGGAGTGTACAGAGTGCACCACCATAGTTTCTTACACCATTACAACAGAGAATGGATTTGGTAGACCTCACGGGTCTGTCATTGATTGTCACACTCGTCGCTGTGTTGTGTCGCGACCCCGACCATTCGAAGCTTACGGAGGTTGAGAATCGCAAGGCGCTCAATCAGTACGTACTTTCTCAACATATACATTAATCTGATGGGGTGGCATCGCGATGCACCGGACGCACCCAATTGATTCGCGTGCTTTGGAGGGTGTTGTGGCAAACGAGGCCCGGATCGAGGCTCTCTCAAAACGAATCGATGAGATGGAGCAGCGCTTGGAAGCCAGTGATGCAGCGGCAGTAAATGTGGCACTTCACGACCGCATGGACAAGGTGAGCCAGTCGTGTCGTGACAAGGGCCTCGCACTCGAGCGAAAGACGGAAGAGAGCTTGCGAAGGCTTGACTCACGCATCGAGACGTGGGCCAATTCCTTTGAACCACGAGTGGCTGCAGTAGAGAGAGACATCCCGGCGCTACAGAGTCTCGTAATGCGACAACTTCAGGGGCTTGAGAGTGAGATGGAGCTGCTTCACCGGCGACGCAAAGAGGCCCAACAGGAGGCGTTGGCGGCACTGTATTAGAGTTTCTAGTTTGTTGGTAAGAGATGGAGCTTGGTTCTGGGGCTGCTGGAAATTCGGCCCAACAGAGGGGGTTGTACCGTCACAGCACACACGCCCACCACATCGAAGCCCGTGAGTTGGACGTTAATAAAATCACATTTGAAGATGGGACCACACTCACCACAGCCACGACCACCCAAGAAGACCTATTGCCCTGGGCGGGGCTCAGCAACACAAGCTTTCTCCAAACTGCCTCGTTGGACACGCTCTTGACACAGACGACACCCCCGACGGTAGCAGACTTTGCCTCGTGGGACCGCCAACGTCTCGAGAAGAACCTCTTCATCCACGCCACCGGCAAGTGGTTTGGTGAGGCGCAGCGCATCCAGATTTATTGGGAGTCGGACGCCACCCTGACGTCCACCTGGTCTCCATCCACTACGCAGATGAAGCTTGGGCAGATGGCGACATTCGATGCAAACATCACAAGGCAATACGGTCGTGCGCGTGCGAGGACCGTGGAAGGTGTTGATCTGGATGTTGGGGGCCCCATGCTTTCAACCTCTGATGTAGCCACAACCCTCGGCGGCAGCAACCCCAATTGGTGGCAGCAGTTCAATGCACGGTATAGTGGGAGTGCAATTACATTATCAACCGTGACGAGTTCAGGTAACAATGGCTCAACGTTCGGTGCAACTTATTCAAGTACTGCACAGAATCGAGTCGCGCAACACGAAATGCATGCCTCGACCACACTTGGTGACACGGTGTCTAGTACGCCCGTAGTACAGGGAACGATCACCTTCACTCCAGTTGACACGACGGTCTTCCCCGACCTCACTGATAATCTCGGTGGTGGACCACCTACCCATGGGCTCGCAAGACCCACAGCGAATTTGGATTTGAGCTTCCCAACCTTTGGGTCGGTCAGTGTGACCAACTACATCCCGTGGTGGAAATCTACAGACAACGGGGTGAACTGGCAAGAGCAGGATTCGAGTGCGTCCGGCCGCATCACGAGCACGAGTCTTAACGCAAAGGCAGTTGACATCACGATCCCCCAGTCACAGCGCACGACCACCAAGTTCTGGATACCAGCACCCGGAGTGGATGCTTGGAATGCGATGGCTACGATAAGCTCGAACGCGGTGTCGGGGGTGACGGGGCAGTTGAGCGCTGCTGTGTATCAGGCCGGTCAGTGGGGTATGTACGCTCTCCCGACTTCGAAGCGGGTCGCTGATCAGAGTGCACCCGTAGCACCATATTCTACCTACTCCATCACCGGTGTGGTCGTTGGCCCCTTTGATGCGAGTTCAACAGAAGCACTTGTTCTAAATATAGGCTGGGGAAACTACACTACTGGTTGATGAGCATCGGACCGGCCTCTACTGACTTTGGGGTGCCTATCTATGGGCGATTTCAGGGTGTGTTGGATCCCCGGCATGTGGGTACAAGTAGTGATCGACCAGCGGTCGGTGATACTGCAAAGGGGATGCTACGGGTTGAGTTTGACTCTGCAACCTCGAGCAATTACACAGTTTGGGTCAATAAAGACGGGACCACGACTGGGTGGGAGGAGTTCGCTTTTTTGGACCCAACAACAGCCAGTCTGCACTTATCAATGGGTGCTTATCTCTTAAGCCCCATATCAGAAACGGGTCTGTCAAATCAGAGTGGGAAGTTTTTGACTACAAATGGTTCGCAAGTGCTTTGGGGTGATGTGCCCGACCAACTTCCATCGCAGAGTGGAAACAATTATCGTTTTTTGACTACTGATGGTACAAACGCGAGTTGGGGGTTGGTGCCCACGGAGTTACCGATCCAGTCGGGGAATAGTGGTCGATACTTGTTTACGAATGGTTCGCAAGTGCTTTGGGCAAACGTCGTTACACCAGACGAGTTGCCGAGCCAGTCGGAGAACGCTGGTAAGTATTTGGTGACTGATGGTACGAACCCGAGTTGGGGGTCGCTGCCCACGGAGTTACCGAGCCAGTCGGAGAACGCTGGTAAGT
>Ga0209603_1000617_pt1 | contig 41993 bp, 35 predicted proteins | sample COGITO_mtgs_1206_FD_184812 | JGI IMG/M metagenome (GOLD analysis project Ga0209603, IMG submission 184812) | Pelagic marine microbial communities from North Sea - COGITO_mtgs_120607 (SPAdes) (version 2) | ecosystem: Environmental > Aquatic > Marine > Epipelagic ...
ATTATCAAATTTGTCAGAGTTTGTAGGGGAAAATCTCGACTTGATGGAGGACAATTACTTGTCTGACTTTTTCGGCGACCTTACTTTCACATACAAAGGGTCGTTTAAGTCTTTGATGGACAAAGGATTCACAGGCGATTCATCAATCTCTAAGCTCCATGATCTCAACAAAGAGACAGACATCAGTATGAGAGTTCTTAAAAGTTCTAGAAGAAAATACATTGCTTCCCGAGATTTTGAAGACTTTGAAGTTATTTATGACGAATCATTCCTCGTCGAAGGGGATAACCCAGTTGTGCATGGCACAAAAGGCTCAACCGGTGTGAAATACGGCATTAGATTGTCTATTGTTTTTCCGGAAGGTTTTCTAGAAAGTCAAGACATCGCCACCCTAAAAGCAGACCCAGACTTTGTTGCACTATCTAAAAATGAAAAATCATACCTATTTGACGACAATAGCTTTGTTTTACCTTTAATGTCGCAAGAGATTGATGTTGTTGATGAGCAATTCGTGAATTTTGATCCATTCTCCGGAACAGAAAGATATGACTTGGAATGTTTAATCAATAAAATGTCTGCATCAGAAGAATACTCACTGTTTCTAGAAAAAATATTTAACTTAAAGCAGATTTCATCGATGTTGTCGATCTATTGTATGGAAACCCTCATGCCATCACTTGGTAGAAAGGTTGTGCCCGATGATTCAGATGATCCAAATGATTCTGTTAATTATGAAAGACAAGCTGGAAGAGAGACCGATCCCGAAGAAGAGTGGGATGGAACAATCAATAGATTCGGAAAAAACTTTTTACGAAGAGAGTTCAAATCAATCTACCTATCTCGAACACCAGATGGGCTAAGTGGTGACGACGATGATGGTTCGTTTGAATTCAGCATTGGCAACCCCTTTGCTGCTCTCACTCTACCATCAATAAGATTGCCATGGTGGAAAAGGAGAAAAATGAAGACAAAAGTCTATGATGCCAACGGACAAGACTGTGCCGATCCGAAGAAAGATTTACAATAAAGACTAGTTAGTTGTAAAGGAAAAATAATCATGCCTCTTTATGGACCAAAATGGCCACTCAAAGCTGGAAACGCAGACACTTTCGAGCTCTATAACGACATCAATCAACAAATAAGTTTTTATCTAAAGAACTTGCTGTTGACTTCGCCTGGTGAAAACATTAGCGATTCAAGTTATGGTGTGGGATTGCGAAGGTTCATGTTCGAGCCTAATTTGCCTTCCATTCGATCCTCGATCGCAGGAGCAATTTCTTCCCAAATATCTGAATACCTACCCTATTTAACCGTGGAAGATATTCAAGTCAATGCTAGTGCCCAAGAGATTGATAATAATTCGCTTAAAGTTAGAATAATCTACTCAATCCCTAATGATGCAGCACAGCAGATATTCGAATTGGATCTCAATCCAGATACAACAATAGGGTTCTACTAATGTCAGATAAAAAAATCTTAGTCAATTATACCAACAGAGACTTCAACTCAATCAAGCGGGATCTAGAAGAACACGCACGGAGATACTATCCGGATACATACAAAGATTTTTCGGAGAACTCTTTTGGCTCCTACATCCTTGATACTGTATCATATGTTGGAGATATGCTCTCTTTTTATCTAGATTACCAAGTAAATGAAAGCTTTCTAGAAACAGCAGTCGAATACGAAAATGTCCGCAGACTTGCTAGGAACACCGGTTATAACTTCACCGGACGACCAGCAGCATTTGGTATGGCTACATTTTATGTTATCATCGATGCTAACACATCAGGTCTTGGACCAGATCGATCTTTGATTCCAATTCTTAAAACTGGAACAGAAGTCCGAGCAACAACAGGAACAACTTTTGTTCTTACAGAAGATGTCGATTTTGGCAATCCCAAGAATGAGGTTATCGCAGCTAGATTCGATTCTACGACCGGTAAGCCATCAAGCTATGCTATCCGAGCACAAGGCCAAGTAAAATCCACAGTATTGTTTAGAACAACATCCACAGTGGGAGAATATGCTCGATTTTCCAAGGTAAAGATAGGAACCCCAGCCATAGCAGAGATTAAATCAGTTATCGACAGCGAAGGCCATGAATATTATCAGGTAGAGCACTTATCACAAGATGTTATCTACATAAACACGACTAATCCAAATGCCTTGAGCGATGGTGTACCAGAGATCATGAAGGCAAAGATCGTCCCTAGAAGATATGTCCTAGTCCAAGATGAGACAGGAACATACTTGCAGTTTGGCTACGGCACCGATGAAGAGATTACGACAACAGACATCGCAGACCCTTCACAAGTTGCCTTAAAAATGACTGGTCGCCCATACATTACAGATACTGCTTTCGATCCAACAAAACTTTTGGACTCCAACACATTGGGTGTTGCACCAGCAAATACAACCTTGACCATCTTATACTATCAAAATGATTCTGATTCTGTAAATGTAGCACAAGGAAACCTTACTACAATCTCAATTTCTTCCATGACATTCCCAAATGCTGACGGAATTAGAGATTCTTTACAATCAGGTGTTAGATCTTCCCTCGAAGTCTCAAATGACGAGGCAATAGTGGGCAATACAGCCCTTCCAACATCGGAAGAGATACGATACCGCTCCTATGCCGCAAAAGCCGCTCAACAGCGATCTGTGACCCGTAATGACTATGAAGCATACATCTACATGATGCCACCCGGCTTTGGCTCCATCAAAAGAGCAGCCGTCATAAACGATCCTTCTTCTTCAAATCGAAGATTGTCCATCTATGTAATATCGGAGGATTCAAACGGCAACTTGATTGCTTCTAATTCTACGATTAAACAAAATGTAAAGTCTTGGCTGAATAAGAACAAGATGTTGAACGACAATATCGATATCTACGATACAACCATTTTAAACATTGGATTTGATTATGAGATCATGGTCCATCCAACGAAGGATAAGATTGAAGTTTTAAATGCGGTAAATGCGAGACTCCGAAACGAATTGTCCAACAAGATGTATGTCGGAGAACCCTTCTATTTAACCAACATCTATAGTATCATCAATAAAGTTGATGGTGTTGTAGATACAACGAGAGTAATTCCTGTGATAAAAGATGGAACAGGATACAACTCTGCTCCAGTTACAATCGAAGAAATGAAATCAAATGATGGAACTTATCTAAAAGCTCCAAGAAATGTAATTTTTGAGATTAAAAACCTCAACGCAGACATAAAAGGAATGGCATTATGATTAGAAGATATTATGCGACAAAAGATAATTCGATTACGAATGCTTACCAAGAGAACCTAACCACTCGTGGAACCGGGTCTAACATGGGAGCATCTGATGTTTTAGAAGTTTTTTCGATCTACGGACAAGCATCCTCCACATCATCTGAATTAATGAGAACAATCATTCAATTTGATACAGCGGAACTCATAGCAGATAGAGCAGCAGGAAAAGTCCCAGCCTCTGGCTCGGTTTCTTGGTATCTCAAGATGTTTAATGCACCCCACTCACAAACAGTCCCTTCGGAATTTGATCTGATAGTGTCGGCAGTGTCTTCTTCCTGGGAAGAGGGTTACGGCTTAGACATGGACTACTATGAAGATTTAACAAAAGACGGCATAGGATCAAACTGGATTAATGCGAAGCAGCGAACCGCCGCCACCGCAACTTTGGACTTAACTGCCGACATAACACTAACATCTGTTGCCAAAGGTAGAACAAGAAACACGAATACACTCCAGACTGTTGTAAACTCCCCAGCCGCCAATGCCGGCAATGCTGTGTTGGTTGGATTCACTGGCACTGCAACTGCAATAGTGTGTACGGTCACACCAGATGACACTGGTCCAGTGACTCTAACGACGGCTCAACTTGTTGAACTTATAAACAATGGATCTGTAGCAGGCAAGACTGTCACAATTACTGATGCTTCTAGTTTTAGGGCACTGCAAACTGCCACAGGTGGCGGATCGCAAAATCTAGCCGCAGGCGGAGAAGGAGATGAAGTTACTGCGACATTCGCTGGAGCAACAGGTCAATGGCTAGCAGAAGGCGGTGATTATCATGTTGCTCCAACATTTACCCAAACATTTTCAACCGGACTTGAAGACATGGAGTTGGATGTTTCTGACTTAGTTGAGCAGTGGATAAAAGGCCCAGCATCCGGTGGAAAGGACAACTATGGTTTCGGAGTTAAACTCCCAGATGCGACAGAGGCAGCAACAAGGTCATTCTTCACCAAAAAATTCTTCGGTCGAGACTCAGAATTCTTTTTCCAGAGACCAGTAGTTGAAGCAAGATGGGATAGTTCGAGACAAGATGATAGAGGAGCATTTTATGCTTCTAGCTCACTAGCCCCAGCAGCAGATAATTTAAATTCTTTATTCATACACAACAGCATTCGAGGACGATTACAAAACATCCCAACCCTCGGGTCAAACGACATCTATGTGAACCTGTATGATTCTTTGGGCGGCACAAAGCTTGCCGGAGCCTTCACTGGCTCATCACCATCAACTGGGATCTATAAGTGTGATGTATTTCTAGAGACAACATCCTCTACCATCTACGATGTGTGGTTCAGCGGCTCAAACGAATACCATTCCGGAACAATTGCGGTAAAAACATTTGCTTCAACTGGTTATAATCCGGAGTCAGCTTATGTCTTGTCGATGCCGAGGCTTAGAGATGAATACAGAAAAGACCAAACTCACAGACTTGACCTATATGCTCGAGAAAGAGACTGGTCCCCGAACATTTACACAGTAGCAGTCCAAGCATCAATTCCAAGCTTAATCATTCCAAGTGCTTCTTTCCAAGTAAGAAGGTCAATTGATGACTTTGTCGTTGTTCCTTATGGAACCGGCTCTACTACCATAGCAGCACACACAGCCCTTTCGTATGATGTTTCCGGAAACTACTTTGATCTTGACACAACTTATTTAGAAACAGGGTTTTTATATGAAGTGCAATATTCTTTCTATGATGAAGAGAACGGATGGGAAGAACAACCGTATAGGTTTAAGTTTAGAGTGGTAGACTAATGAGTATTAAAGATTTATTTAATAAAACAGGCACACCCAAGATCCAACCAAGCGCAACATCAGATGAGATGGTCGCCAATGTGGAATCTTCGGAGTATGTCGCAGCCAAGAAGGATGAATTCGAACAATTCATTCCTCCAATTGATTTTGTGTCAGCATCAAGCTTCGCTAAGTTTGGTTCAGCCGAATTGTATTACGAAAAAGCATTTGAGAGAATCTACAACTACTATCCTTACGACGGCACCCTAGCTGAAAAGACGGAGTTCCACAACTCTTCTTCTTATCTAGATAAGCATGTATTCGATAGTCTATATCCTCGAACAAATGGATACATGAATTTCAACGGAACTAGCCAACACATTACGGTATTTGGTGGCCCCCATACAGCATCCGCTGGAATGGTCGGCAAGACCTTGGACTCCACATTTGATTCATCCAATGTTTACAGCGAAAGCGAAAAAAGAACTAGTGCTTTTGAGTTCCGAGGAGATGATGGTATAACGGCTGAGTTTTGGCTCAAAGTTCCAAATGTAAGTGCCAACAGAGTTGTGTTCGACATCACCGGCTCTGCTGCTGGTCAAATTTTTATGGCATTAGGATCCGGCGATCGCTTTCAAATGAACATTGGAACGGGATCTGTCGCAACCCCTATGCCGTTCTCGGTCTTGGATGATGTGATCGATGGTGCCTTCAACACTTGGAATCATTATGCTGTAACGGTGCTGTCTTCCTCCGCCGGTCTGACTTACAAAGGCTTTAAGAACGGACAGCTTAAAAAAACAACAGTCTCTGCCCGACATCTACCTACTATCTTGCCCGCAACGAATGGTCTAAACATGACTATCGCATCGGGTAGCTTAGTTGCTGTGCCTGGCATAGGTAGGTTGACTGGCTCTATTGATGAATTCCGATTCTGGAAGAAAGCAAAGACACCAGAGGAGATTTACAACAGTTGGTTCACAGCAATCGGAGGCGGAACAAACAAGCACGACTCCAATGTCGCATTGGGTTTATACTTTAAGTTTAACGAGGGTATAACGACCGATACAAGCCTTGATAGCATAGCCCTAGACTACTCCGGCCGCATCAACAATGGAACGATTGTAGGCTACGACACCACGATGAGAAGCACCAATTCTGCTATAACCGAGAAACTTGGAGAACCAGAATTTTTAGATCCAATCATTTATTCTGCTCACCCAGATGTTGTCTCAAAGAAAGCAGAATACAAAACATCCGGATCACTCGCAGATTTAGAAAATTCTTCTACAATGTTTGGTTATTTTCCTGGATGGATGCAAGAAGAAGACGAACAGTCTGGAAATCAACTCAAATATTTAGCACAAGTCATGGGATCATACTTCGATACTCTCTGGCATCAAATTAACTTCACAAACAGAATTCATGATAATCATTACATCAGCGGCTCGAACAAGCCCCTCCCTTTCGCAAAGAAACTTCTTTACGATCGAGGCTTTGTTATGCCGGATATGTTTGCCGATGCTACAATCACCGAGAACCTCCTCAATAAAGACGACAATGAAGTCTATGAGAAGCAAATAAACGAAGTTCGTAATACAATCTATCACAATCTATACAACAACCTCGAGACCATCTATAAATCAAAGGGAACCGAGAAGTCTTTTAGAAACTTCTTCCGCTCTTTGGGGATTGGCCAAGATGTTGTAAAGCTTAGAATGTATGCGGATGATTCAACATTCGTATTAAGAAATAACTATGAGAATAAGTCTTATGAAAGAAAGTTTCTCAACTTCAACAGAGAAGGTCATTTTGATGCATCGGTTTATCAAACATCCTCGGCTAACAATGCAAACACATACATACCTGGCGATACCAACTTCTCAGGGTCATTTACTTTGGAAACGGAAATAATATTGCCGAGAAAGAGCAAATCCAATGAAATTGGCTACTTCCCATACCCAGCCCTTACCGCCTCGGTCCTTGGTTTCCACTCATCTGGCTCAAACCCCGTGGGATACACACACCTAACCGTAAGCCCCTTCGACAAGGATTTATCAATCTATGTCATTAAAGAGAATCTAGATTCAAACTTAACACCGGAAGACTCCCAGAGAGTTAGGTTCATGGTCACTGGAGCCTTTGGGGAACTAACTTCTTCAGTTTATAGTTACCAATACGAAAACAACAAGTGGAACATCGCAGCAAAAGTTCGCCATGCGAATTATCCTTATGGAAATGTTACTGGAAATGTCCCGAATAATTATTTGGTAGAATTTTATGGTGTCGAAGCCGACGGAAATACAAAGAGAAATTCCTTTTATCTCACTTCAAGCATCGATGTATCGTATTTTACTTCTAACAAGATTTTCTATGCTGGAGCCCACAGAACAAACTTCTCTGGGTCATCCATTCATGACACTGACATTAAGCTCGGCCAAGTCCGATATTGGCATAGTTATTTGTCAAATGAAGCAATTGATCAACATGCTTATGATTCTGAAACATTCGGAGCAAATGAGCCATTTGAAAATGATTTAGTAGATACTTATTCAATCGAAATACCAAGAGAGAAGACTCTTTCCTTTTATTGGGCATTTAATGACCTAACTGGCTCTGACTCAAGCGGAGAAATTATAATCTCGGACCTTTCATCTGGTTCAGCGGCTAGCAACTATGGCTCCCTGTCCAACACAATCGAAAGGTATGTTGAGGGAAAAGCGATTGGTTTTAATGCTAGTGCTACAAACGCTCTTGACAAGATGTTTATACAGACGGCACGAAAAAGACTACCAGATGACTTAATGTCGTCCGACCTTACAACGATCAAATCTGAAGAAACCGAGAACTTCTATGTTGATGAAGATGTATCCGACAACTTCTACTCTTTTGAGAAGTCGATGCATGGAACCATTTCTGATGAAATGATGAACATGTTTTCGACAGCATTGGATCTTAACAATCTTGTAGGGCAACCAAATCAGAAATACCACCATCGCTACGGCATGGCGGACTTCCTAAGAGACCGCTTCTACGAAGATGTCGAGAACTCACCAGACATTGAGAAATTTACTTCATTTTATAAATGGATAGATGACTCAATCTCAATTGCACTCCAGCAACTAGTGCCGGCATCCGCAAGATTTTCTGAAAAAATTACTAACATTATCGAAAGCCATGTTCTAGAAAGAAACAAGTATGTTCATCAAGTCCCTGTTTTGACCACATTCCAATCTACGGAAGGATCGATCAAAGGCATTACTGAAATGAAATACGATTGGGAACACGGACATGCACCATTCTTCCCGGAAGAAGAACAGACAAATGTTCTGTGGCAAAGAGAAAGAAAATCCAAGGAAGGACTTCGAGAAACTCTACGAACCAGTAGAAACAATAATTCTGTGCAATCCTCTGGGCTCACAAGGAAAGAGATTGGCGGCGCAACTAGAATTAGTGATACATATGCTATCCGAAGGTTTTCTAAATTATATGACTTGTCCATGGTGTCCCAAGCATCTATCCATGGTGGAGTAAACTTTGAAAGACAAAAAAATCTTCAATTGTTTCACGAAGCCATTGCTCCTGGTGGCCCACTGGGTCCGACATCCGGAACACCACAAAATATTATAACTGTTGGTGTGGGAGATACTGATGGCTTAGTTAGGGGAACTAGAGATGACGATAATCCACCGAGAAAGAAGAAGTTTAGCTCAAATGCTTTGGTTGGAAAGTTAGAAGGCACTGATTATGGAGATAATGCAAAGGGAAACACAATACTCCCAATGAATCTGATGTCTGGAACGGTTCATACTGGGTTTAATTACGAAGTAAAGACTATGTTTGCCTCCGATGTCGTGCTATCTAATTTACACCATGACACGGTGGGTAATTATAACGAAACATCCATGCAGGGTCCATTTACCGATGCTCATGTTGGAGGACTTCAATATAGACACATAGATGTCAACAAGCATGATCTATCAAAAACTATTTCCGTAAGTTATCAAACCGGCGGTACTTTCCCGTCCGGAAGCATTGGCTTTACGAATAGTGTTCTTTCAGCCAAGCTAGCACTGGGAACAGGATCTTTTGTTACCGTTAGAGACGGTGATGGAACAATGGTAACCGCAAATTATTCAAATGTGTATGACTTGTATGATAATCAATGGACTGACATGGACGAATTGGTATTCATCTTAGACAACAAGTTGAACATCACAGCTAACAAGATCAGCAATAGCTTTTTAGCCTTAACTCAAAGTGTGACTGGTAATTTTTATAATTATCAAATCCAAGCCGCCTCACATGGATACATCACAGCATCCGGCTTCGACGGCGGCTCAGCCATTACATACGGATCAACCACTAGAAACCTCGACGGTCCAAGTAATAGACCAGAAGGTTGGGGACTAGTCTTTAAGGATCACCCTTCTCAAGGAGATGAAGACGGCTCGCTGGGATTCGTTGGCGCTGACTATGGTCCACCTTATCCAAGTCCGGTAAAATTAAAAGCCACGAGATATCGTGAAGAAACTGCGAAGAGACCAGTTAACATTAGGAACATCAAAACATCAACTACTTCTCAAAAAGCAGGTAACTACTCAAATGCTATTCAGCTATTCTCGGTAGCACCAGAGCATCAAAAAACTTGGGCAATTGAAGCAAGTGAAGATCCAAACATTGACATCTTGCCTCCATTTATTGCAACCGCACTACCAAGCACAACTCACTATCAGACTTTGATGGGAATTGCTCCTTTTGAAAAAGGAAACATCTTCGGCGGGGGAATGACTGGAAACAGACAACCTGATACTGGAAGCATCTTGGTTTCCGTCGGCGATGAAAGATTCTCAAATGACAATGTTATAGAGGTCCCATCAACGGCTTCCCAATATATTTCTCAAAGAAACATAAACACAAGATTCTCTGCTCCTGGCGGCCCCGAAATTCAATCAACTGGTTATCTAGATGCTTATTCTCAAACATACTCCGTCTACAATGCTTTACCTTATCGTAATCTCTCCGTATTGGGGTCTGGAAGCGGCGAGAGCGGCACTATAAGAGTAAACGATGACCTAGGTAAGAGAAGAGGTTTAAAGACCCTTAGAGCCCTTCATCAAGGCAAGTTTGGAATTGACTCGACATACGGAGTTGTAACTGCAACATCTTATCCTTCAAGTGGATCTTTCAACAAGCAACATAGAAATACCTCCAAAGCCTATCAATATAGTTCCGGAGTACTAATTATTACCGGTAGTAATCATGATAACATGCACATTAATTCATCAATTCCAAGAAGCGAATTCCAATATTCATGGATTCGTTCGGCGATTTCTGGCTCAAACTGGGAAAACGATCAAAGGATTCTTGGCTTTGCTCCGAAGAGTGGAATGGTTTCTTCTTCTGCTGGATATGTTGAGGCAATTGTCTTTCCTACCGCATCTACAATCATGGGGATTTTATAATGCCGACATTTGTTGATTTTGTAGGATTAAATACATTGGTGTCAAGTTCATTTGACGACACCAACACAATTACATCCGGTAGAAACAAGGAGATATTGGGAATCCAATCTGAGGAAGAGTTGGTTGGGATCAACCTTCATCGCAATGGCCCCTACGGCTATTCCTCGTGGAAACAACTTCGTGTATCGGAGAACCCGGTAACTCGCAAACACCGCACTACCAACACGATGACTTTCATAGTTCAACCCGGTCCAATACGAAATGTATTAGCCAACGGCGATTTAAGAGTGAGAGATCGTTATTCTGCTCTCTATAACTACACAGAACCAGCAATAACTCAAAAAGCATACCCTCTCGTTTGGAATGTCGGTCGACACTTTAAAGACGAAGACGGAAATGTAGATTTTGAAAACCCTCAAAGATTTTCAATTATCTCTTCATACGGAAACCAGCAGATTGCTTTTGCGAACGATAAGGTTAGCAAGCTTCTCAAATTTGACCCCGATGAAGAACAGACAGAGTATGTAGCCATCAAGGACATGTATCTTGAGAACGGCTTAAACAAGCAAGACTCTCCGCTTACACATTGGGAATTCCTCCAATACCGAGAGACCATCTTCCCAAAAGCCCCGCAACAATTTGTCAGCCAAGCAAGAACACGACCCCAGTTTGTAAGCTTTTACAGGCATGCTAGGCTTGATAGGAGAAGGGAGAACCCGGGCGAAGGGGTTTCGCCCTTCGCTTTCCCAAGCGGTCCGTCAAAGCAGATTCAAAGTTCGTGGCCCCTAGACGCCGGAGAGGAATTTTTAACACTTTCCAAAGTTGCTGATAGTAATATATCATCATCGCTAATCAGTTTTCAGGCTCTTGCTCAAACACGACAAGCGGGTAATCTACAATCTTTTACAACCACCTATTTAAAAGACCTAACTAGTTTCGCTGCCGGCTTAACATCGCCCATTCCCCCAACTGTTCTCCTAGCAGTGGGCCAGGTGAACAACCTTTTGGCACCTTATCCAATTTACAACAGAAGAATCTCTTTGAGCTCTTCGCTCGCTGTATCAAACCCTTCGGGCATGGAGATTTATGGAACAGCTAGCACTCTAATCCAATTTGAAGGAAATGCCCTTTGGGAAGCCGGAGACAAAAGACAAATCAAAAACGACGATGGAACTTACACCTCTGCTCCAAAACAACCATTCTACGATACATACGAAAACTATGTCGAGGATGTAAGAAAGTTTGGAAAGAATTACTCAATCATTCCTGAATTCCGAATGAGTGCTCAAGTCGAAGATTACCTAAAAACAGACGGAGAGATCGAAACAGACATGTTCGAGGTCACTGGTGGAGTATCTGGTAGTGAAAATTCATCCAAGTCTGATTTCTATGAGATTTATTCCAACACCGACTTCATGAAGAACTTCGAAGTAATAGCCGACGACCACAAAGATTTTACAAATGGAAAAGTCCTTTCTCTTCGCTGCAAAGCGATTAAGAAGTTCTTGCCTTATGAAGGTTTTTACCCATGTCAGAGAACTGTTGATTTATCAAAAAGATTTTACGATTCATTTAAAGATCACATGAAGCTTTATAATGCCAACAATGTGGAACTAGACAACTTTAATTATGGACGACAAATGGTGATGGCTCCTCTGTTTGCACCAGGAATCCTACTCAACACAATAAAATCAGGGGTTGCCGTTGACTATCCGATTGTAACGGGGTCATTATCAACAGCAACACTGCTTGGCGAACACTTGATTAATGCGAATGGTTTTGACAAAAGAATACCATTTGAAGCACTAATAAGCCCAGCGGATTATTTGGATGAATACAAATTGACTTGCAACGAACCACATCCAAGCGGAAACCTAGATGCATCTAGTGTCTGGGACGGAACAGGCGATGGATTCTACTCAATGATGGCTAATAACTTTTTGGCCGAATCAATCAATTTCTTCCTCCCAAATGGTCAATTGTCTTCCGTTGTTTCGAAGAGACAAGAAGACATTCGATTAGTCCCCGGCAGTGTTTATGGAATGCGAGTTAAGATGCGCCGAAGTATGTCTGGCTCACGAGGTTCTGTTCATCACTTCAATTCATCATCCCTTCCTTATTTTCCTCCCCAAGATGTCTCATCTGGCTCAGCGGACATCATCAACAGAGAGACATTCACAATGTATTCTCGTCCATCTGCTTTTGGCCCTCCGACATATGGAACGAGCAAGTTAGCCAAAACCAATACCACCCTAGATTTGGCCACTATCGTGGTTAATAAATTTGACATAGCGGGTAGGTTTCTAGAAAGGACCACATCCCCCCTCACCGATCGAAACTATTTTTATGATGAAGCATCCGTGCAAGGCTACAACTTTCCATTTACTCCACCGTATTATCATGGTGAAGCCTGGTGCCATATTATATTTACGGCATCCTCTGATAGTATGACCATTAAGGAGATACAATCTTCATCGAGTTATGATTATACAAGGTATGATGCTTCGTTTTTTAGTGTAACAAGTTCTGCGACATCAGGTGAGCTCTTTTTATCCACAGACTTTATTGGCGCTGGACCACAAGCTTTTGGGAACAACAACATAAACAAAAACGCAGTCCAACTATCTGCTTCTCTAAACATACAGGGTATCGGAACAATCAAGAAAAAAGACGGCACAGCATCCGCTGGATCTTTAGTTGTTGATACTGCCGTTGGAGAAAACTCTCGCTGGGTCATCCAAACAAAATTCGAAACCCCAATGCTTAACTTTAATCACATCTCTGGCTCAGATCACCTAACTCTTCCATTGTATGGTTCCGGCTCTGTCCCTCGAGGGATGTGGCATCAATACGGAAGAAAGCCAGAAGAAAGCGAAGGAGTGTTCCTTCAAGTTGGTCCAATACCGGATAACTATCAAACACAAGTAATGAACAAGGCGACACCTATGTTAGATATGTCAGAAGCACTAGGTTTTTCTGGTATCGGAACAAAGCTCGGTCGATTGGCTAATAAAAAAGAAATCTCCGAAGCAGTTGTTGCTATCCCATTCATCAAAGAAGAAGGTAAAAGAAAATTCTTCAAGATTGATAAGGACAAGGTCGATATCTACAAGAAAGGGTTGTCAACTGAAAACGAAGATGATTATCGAGCTTTGACGAACGGAGAACCTTCAAGCCAAATCGGAAGATCGGTTCTAGATCAAATGGAGAAGATGAAGAAATACATCTTTCCTCCGTCATTTGACTTTATAAATTTTGATACAGAAACGGTTGCACCAATCGCAATGTACATCTTTGAGTTTTCGCACACACTTACACAAACAGACCTCCAAGACATTTGGCAAAACTTACCTCCAACTATTGGAACCGAAATGGAAGTTGCCGAAGTCGCAATCACACATCCCCTCCTCAAGAAAGAACTTCTTGGTCAAGGCGGAGAAGGCGGAAACGATACCATCGAGATGTCGGACAAACTTAAATGGATGGTGTTCAAGGTCAAACAACGAGCATCAAGCAACTACTTTAAGAAGACTGTTCTCCGTAATCCTGAGGTGAATACTGAGGTTGAATCCGGAAATGTAACGCAAGATGAATTTGGACAAACGAGCACATTCCAATACAACTGGCCTTATGACTTCTTTTCTCTCGTTGAAATGGTGAGAATTGATTCCGAAGTCGAGATGGGAAATGTTGACTTTACAGACTATACCGACACCATACCAAATTGGGATGCTGTCCAAGCAGACCGAGAGAAGATCGCATACATGGTTGGCGGTCTCGAAGATGATGTGCTACCAGAAGTTGATGTTCCGGAAGCCCCAGGCATCCCAGCAGCCACAGACAACTTCACCATCCCCACTCAAGAAGACACAGGAGAGGGCTTATTAGATAGTAATCCACTTGTTGTGGGAGCAGATACAAACTTGTATGCTTTGTTCAAAAGCTCCTTTGTGATGAACGCCAATAGGGATCCAAGCAAAGGTTATTACGACTTGCTTAGCGAAATGGGAAATTCGAATCCATCAGGGTATTCCGGCATCAACAGGACAACACGACGAGAAATCGGCAGATGGACAAGAAACTGGTACGACAACGACCCCGAATTCCAGCTGAAGAAACAAGCAGCCCAATCAGCACAACAAGCGGCAATAGATAGCGCCATCGACCTAAACGATCTGGTAGCGAAGAGAGCAGCAGCCAGAATTTATTATGATGAAACTGCCGGCAAAATAGCCAACGGGTATGGCTCTATGTCAGCGAGACAAGATGGTGCTTATAAGGCTTTCCAAGAAAAGCCAAATGGAGCCGTAGCTCTTGGCTTAACCAATCCAAATGGAATAGCCAATTCATCCCTACCGGATCATGAAGCACTTGCTAGAGAATATGGAGTAATTGAATGACATTTTTTAACAAAAAAACAGAAGTAATGCAAATTGAAATGACTCCTTATGGTCGCTATTTGTATTCTATTGGAAAATTCATGCCGCACTCATACGAGTTTGTGGATGATGATGTTATGTATAAAATGTCGGGCTCAACAGAAACTCAAGAGTCAGCACATTCTAGAATCTTAAGCGAGACTCCAAAGCCAAAAATCAACCGAGCATTCCAAGACGAAGCCGCACAAGCGATTTCTCCACCCACAATCTCGGACATGAGAATAATGACAAGAAAGATGAACCAGAGACAATCTAGTCTCTACTCTCTCGGCAGGTCCGCATACTCCGGAAGCAACATTCCTTTGATGCAAACAACCATGCTCCAAGGATCCATAAGTGGATCCCAAATGACTTACCCCGTTTCCACTACATCTTATGGAAAAGGCGGAGAAGTATTAATACCACAAGTAGATGTGGATTTAAACTTTAAGGCCGTCCTCCGAGACACACTTGACATCCCAGACGATTATGATGGAGAGTCGGTTCAGTCCGTAACTTTTGACGATGGAACATACATCGACATCAGATACATCGAGCCAATTATTCACCTTAAAGAGTTTAACTCCTTTTATGAAAAAGAAAATTTTGAGATTGAAGTTTTTAAAGTAACGGGAATTGCCGGAGATGAAACTTTGACTCCATTGAAAATGGACAAGAAGATTTCCGCAATTGTGAATGGCTTATTGGTTGATAATGCAACTTCAGCAGGTCCATCCTTCGACGATGACCTAGCAGAAGATGAGGAAACAGCAAGTTTCGTGAATTATTTCTTTGAAATCCAAGTAGATAACGAAATCCCACCGGAAGAACTATGTAAAGCCGTCGACAAACTAGAAATTAATAGTCAGTTTCTTGACGAAGAATTGATCTGTCCGGACCAAAGAACTGATCGCTTTGATATTTATAGCACAAGGGTAAGCCCAGAAGACCTAGAGGATTGCGACTAATGAATGAAATGACTGTTGGCATGGAAAATCTTCCAAATGTTTTTATCGAGAGGATCGACCTGTATCCTATGTTACGACCAAATACGGGAGATGCTTACAAATACAGGATACGGGTAAAGTTGTGCATGTATGATCATAGCCCCAAAAGGTCATGGTATGGGAGAACAGGGCTCTCGGACTTATCCATTAAGGTGGTGTTCCGAGGCAAAGAAGCCGCAGATGCTTTAAATGATGGCTCCAAGAGCCTATATGATTATATCGCCTCAGATGTAGGGGTTGAAATCATAAATCAAAGTGATTTTACAATCGAATCGGAATTAAATGATTATACAAAGTTCTCAACAATTATTGAGAGAGAACTCCCGGCTATAGATAATTTAAATGTATATGCTGCATGCTTCATAGATGGATTGGAATTTGGAAATGACTTGTTCAATAAGTTCTATGGTCCGATGTCGGCAGAGAAAATATTCGTTGGCGGAGTAGTAAGTGATCAATCTGGATACTTTTATCATCCGGATACAAACGAGGAGTATGGCGGCCCAGTCCATGGTCATGAAGGGACATATATGGAAGGATCGGAACATACACTAGAACAGCATGCAACATTGAGATATGTAGTCGAAGAGAATTATAAGATAAGATTCCCACCCGTTATCACAGGTGGAACTGCCTATGTACCATCTACTCCTGACTACGGTGATTTTTCAGGTGCTTCAGCCGCTCGTATTCCAGGTGAAATTGATATCACTGCTGGAACTGCTCAAATGCTGACACAAGGCCCAGGTGTTCAAGATGAGATGGCTGGAATCAACCTTGAAGTCTCAGATGCCATTCAGAAAGGAACTTACTAATGTCAAAAGCAATATCTCTAACAATAGAAACCCAAACCGAAGAACGACAGGTTCTTGCTCTCTGCCACGTCAGTGAGAAAATGCTAGCCCTTGAGTCATCTTTCGTCGCAAATAAAATGTTAAAGCTGAATAGAACACTGTTTGACAAAATCAACCAAACAACAAAGCTAATTGGCGGAAGCCTTTACCGACAAGAAGTTATAGAGGTAAATCATGGCACGAATAGAAGCTATGTCGCCGTCGGGAATTCATATGAAAAAAAAGAAGAAGAAATAGCAAGACTATTTTTTGAGAACAATGTTTTAAAAAAGCAACAAAGAGCAGTGAGTAAATATGGAAAAAAGTTTGACTTTGATCCCAATTTGGTCTCGGATGCAAATACAGGAGGATACTTTGACACCAAAAAACTATCTCCTGATGATATCGCTGCATCAATCATAGTTTCTACAATAGAAGAAATAACTCTGTTCCAAGATATGGGTGTAAAATCATTCTTAATAACAGATAATTTAGAGAAGAAAAAATCCTTATTGGAAGTAGGTTATAGGATTGAATTGATAGTAAGTACAGACTTCGATCAATATATCAAATATGTTCTAGGGGAAGCAAAGAAATCCTTAAACTTTTTAACTGGTTATCTAAATTCTCTGAACTATGCCGGCAACTACGACAACGATAAGCTAGCATTTAATCCGGATTACACTGAACGGATTATGACATCCCTAGGGTTATCAATGGACCTAATGACGGCTGATCTAGGCACCTCAAGGGTGAAAAATTCTGAACTCGGACAGGCAGCAATAGCTTATTACAATTTGGCTTCTCTTTTGTCTTCTGATACAAAAAAGTCGGTATATCTAAGTATTATGAAAACAATTTTACCCACAAACAAGACTACTCCCGACATGATAGGATCCTTCATTCGTAACTTTGCGAGTCTATTGGAGTCGGTTAAATTTGAATATACGGGAACTAAAACCACCATCGGAGTCCAAAAGAAATACTCTAGAGTATCAAAGGGTCAAGTAGGTACCAACATTCTTGAGGCAACATCCAAAGAGACATTGTCAATCGAGCAAGAAAAGCTTGGTTATTCAATTTTTTCCGATTCGTCAGATCTGAATGCGTTTTCGTCTGCGGATTATAAAAAAAGATTTGCTCTCGAACAAGCCAAATATTATCCAAACATTGATTTAGAAGACACTTCAAATTTTATGACCCCGAAGGAAAGAGGAAAGTTCTCGGATATTAGTAATGCTGCGGCATTTTTAACTCCAACTAGTCTGATAATGGGAGACAAGAAAATAAAGACCAATCGAGGCATGAACAATGTTAACGTTGATGAGGTTAGGCAATTTAGATTAGCGAAATCAATAAGGCAATCGCAACGAAGATCCAGCAGGTTCCCCCAGAGCGTCCAAAAAAATAGCATATCACCGGATTCTTTGTCTGCACTAAATGTTACAATCGGCCCACCCAAAGTTGCGATCCTTGACCGATCAACTAGCGAAGTTATAGATCCACTAATTGATTCAAAATACTATGTCGGCGACTCGTCAACCTTCACAACAAACAATCCGTTGGTTTTATTCAAAAGCTTCAAAAGAATTTTGTCCTCTAAGGACAAGAGAATTCTTTCAATCACTAGCGACATTATTCCACGAAGATTTTTGAGAAATAGGAAAGCGATTAGATCAATCAAAGAAATCCAATTTTCAAATCCAAATTCAATCGTAAGAAAGATGGCGGTCGAACAAGAATTGTCAATTGAGTCAATCCCACCACATGTTAAGTTTATGATGAGCAAGGCATTCAATCCAAATCCTTTGTCGGATCCCCTACAAAACAATGAATCTCGGGAGATCATCGAAGAGACACAGAAGAATCTTTTTGTTATCAAAGCAATTGTTGACTTCACAAAAGACTCTAATGGATTTATGGATGTTCACTCTCCAATTTACAGCAATATGGATAGTTCTGTCTTATCAAGCGGCAAACCAATCCTAGGAAAAGCTATGAATTACGAAATACCTGAGCTTGGAATCGTAAAGGATAATTTTCTTGCAACTATTTATAACAACCTTATCTACATAAGAGGATAAAAAAATGGCTATTCCAGCACTATATGACACAGACATGGGGGAACAAACAATTGATGTTTCCGCATCCACTAGAAAGTTCCAAACTTCGGTAATTATACAACAAGATCCTAGCAAGAATGGGATACTTTCTTTTCTAGAGGCTGTAGAGCAAGAAACACCGGCTCCACCAACTCGTCAAGCACCTCAAACTATGAGACCTAGAAGACAACAGCAAGGCGGTTACTAATGGCAACAATTGTAGATTCAGCAAATGTAGTCAATTCTTTGGAATCGGCACCAGATCGACTCCGTGCGGAAATCGGCAGATATTACTCCACTAATAGCAACTCCTTTGCTAGCAACTTTGTAAATCTCAGATCGGGCATTAAAGCAGATTTCATTAATGATCTCGAAGGAAACGATGGACAGCTAATCCCTACAAAGAAAGCTAGAATTTTTGTTTCAGGTAGAGAAGATCAATTTAGAGACCAGATTCAGTGGAATGATTATGTAAAACAAACCATACAAACGAATTCTCCCTTTTTGGATCATCAATTTTCATTCGAGAGTCCCGAGATAGAAAACTCTTTGGTCAAGAATTATCATGACCCAAACTACGAAGACCAAACTAAAACTCGCCCTTCCAACCAGCTACTGAACTACAATTTAATCTCTTATCCCTTCAAGGACGAGATACCGAAAGTCCAGAGCATAGCAGACATCAGGACAACCTTTGACGATGAAGGTTATCTTGTAAATGGATCCTCGGAACTTAAAGAATTAATAAGGGAGTTTCCAAATAGAATTGCGAACTACTCCGGCCCTGTCGAAGAGATAAGCTTAAAACAAAGAAACATTTTCGACCTATCCTTGTCGACTTACAATATAAGACCAAGTATGTTTCCTTTTTATTACTCAAAGGTCTTGCCTTCTCTTATATCCAACAATGTTCCGGATGAATTTAATCAAATATTGTCGGACTACAAGAAGAGAAAAAACATCTTCCAATCAATAAAACAAGATTTATCTTTCTCAAATAGAAATTTTAATATCGGCGGCAATCAAGTCTCCGCAAAGATATACAACTTTATCATGATGATGACGACAACTAGAATTGTTAGTTTGGTCGAGCAGACAGATGAATTGTTCTTGGTACCAGAGTCGGAGACAGATTACAACGATGTGACTAGTAGGTTTTCCGATCAAGTTAATTCAGTTAGATTCTTATCTGAAATGAGAGGGTTTATAAATAATCAGTCGAGATCCGTAGAAGAAGTGATGACGGCCCAACCAAGCCAGACTTTTTTCTTGGGATACAAGATCGAAAAATATTTAGACAATGATGCTGGTCAACCAATCCAAACATATTATACCAACGATAGAAACTTTTACGACACTCAAATGAAATATGGTAGAAAATACATCTACAAGACAAAGGTATTGATCGGTATACTGGGAAGCTCATATACATACTCCAGTCTATTCGTCTCACAGAATGAGACACAAATGATGGCAGAAGATGGCTCGATTTCAGAAAGAAGCCCTGCCGGTTTCCCAGATATATCAAACGAAAAATACCGAGCATATGTTGATGTCGAGTTAATTCCATCGTTTCAAGTGCTGGAATACCAAGTTGATGAAGATGAGGTTGCTTTTGTCGATACTCCGACTCTTCCTCCGCAAGTAGAATTTTCAAACAACTCAAAGAAAGCAAGTGTTGACTTTTTCTTTTCCCCACTGGAAGTGCGAGTCGAAAGCACCTCTGGGACCGGAGAAGAACTAATGAGATCCCTTGTTCCCTTAACAGAGGAAGACCAGAGGGTAAGCAATCTCCTAGCCCTATCAAGAGATGAAGGAGCGACTTTGGATTACTTTACGGGAATCTACGAGGTTTATCGAATGTCATCTCCCCCACAAAAAGAAGGGGATTTTGCAAATCATTTTTTAGGTAGTGTAGATGATCAAACAGGTTTAACTTTTCCGGAACGTATGGGGTTGCGAACAACAGTGCTCGACAACATGAACGGACACTTTGAAGACTTTATGATTCCAAACCGTAAATATTATTATGCTTTCAGGGCATTGACTTATCACGGCACTCCATCGAACCTCACTCTTCCGCTTGAAGTTGAACTATTGAGAGACTCCGACGAATATAAAGTAAATGCTTCTCAATACAAATATCCTAATGAAAAAAATTATATGTATCAAAAAACCGCCAAAAGAATAATTAAGGTAGCCCCCAACATCGAAAGGCTTCTTTTTAGCGAAGAAGAAAAGAATGGAGCAGTCGTAAATTATAAGCTCGACGATGGCAACATGTTGACCAAGGAGCAGACAACAAAATTCAAAATTAGAGTCACATCAAAGCACACGGGTAAAAAAATCGACATCAATCTAAATCTAAAATTAGAAGAGGATGAAAACAGTTTCGCACAGAATGAGCAAGAAACTTAAAAACAATCTATTTATTTGAGAATAGGAGAAAAAACATGGGTTTTCAAGACAACAGCGGTGATATCATTTTAGATGTGGTATTGACTGATGAAGGTAGAAGAAGGTTAGCGAAAGGAGACAGTTCGTTTTCAATCGTTAAATTCGCACTGGGAGACGATGAAATCAATTATTCTCTCTTCAATACTGCCTCGACAACGGCACTTCAAGATCTAAGTATTTTGCAAACTCCAATCTTGGAAGCATTTACAAACAATACATCTTTGATGAAATCAAAGCTAATCTCTCTGTCAAATAGCAACTTGTTGTATTTGCCGGTAGTAAAGCTCAACACAGTAGCCCCAGGTGCCCAAACAGTGGCAACTGATGGAAACTTTGTGGTTTGTGTCGACAAGAGAACATTTGATGATCGAGCAACCGCTGGAACACTAGCCATCGGCTATGATGGAACTGGTAGAAAAGATGGGTTTCTATATGGATTAGACACTGGAGATCAAAAAGGAGGAATTATCCGCCTTGATGCCGGTATAGATTCAGATAATGTCACAGAGATTGATGAATCTCTCATTGAGACTTCTTTCATTGTTGAGATGGATAGTAGACTCGGACAGATCATTTCTGTTGATGGAACAGAAGTTCCTGGTGCTAGTATCGACGATGACTTCGTTGCGACATACAGCTTCACAAGGACTGCTGGTGATTCATTTATCTATAGACCATCACAAGATGAACTAAAAGATTCTGATACACCAATCGACGGACCAATAGCATCATACTTCCAATTTAAGATTCGCTCGTCCCAAGATTTAAGAACATCAAACTTCTTGTTTGAAAGAATTGGTTCAACAACAGAATACTCTACTAGAAGTGGAACTAACGCTAATGTAAAAATGATTGACTCAATCGTTAGAGTAACTGGAAGAACTACGGGATACTCAGTTGATATCCCAGTAAGATTCGTAAAAGTATAAGGAATAAAGAATGACTATTTTTAAACCACTAGCAGCAGACGACAGAGTTTCAACAAAAACTCTATTACATGAAGCAATTCCTATAACAGGAACAATCGTATCCGGAACCTATGGTGCTGGAAATATCCAAAACTTCACACATGGAATGTTTCAATCTGTTTACGACTATCCATATTTAAGCTCATCAGCAAATCACATTTTTGATATTACCTTTGGGACATCAACCGATTCTGGACTGGTTGTGACAAACCAAGAAGCAAAAAAGGACAATATCTACAATCAGATGGCTCAAGTATTATCGGGATACGATAAAGACGGGAATATCCAAAGATTTGATGAAGATGGAAACATAGTAGATGGTGGAACAAAATTAGATGAAATCGTTGTCCTATCGTTTTCGAGACTATTAGCAAAAGATGAAATCAAAAAAGGATCATTTGAGCTTGAGCTTGGAGTTAGCCAAGCCTTTATCGAAGACGGCTCTATGTTCGCAGAAAGAATTAAAATTACAGACACCAGTGGGTCAAATGGCTACAAGGTCAACTCCCCAGCAGGAGAGTATGGAATCTTGTTCGCATCATCCTCTGCCACCACCGGCCCTGCCTTATTAGGTGGTGAAGTTCTGGGCGATGCAACAACAAATCCACCATGCGGATTATTGTATTATCAAGCTGGAATCGCAATTCTCTCATCGTCAGTTTTCCAAACTGATCATGCATCGTTCTCAATCACAGCAACGAATGGACCCAGTGATACTCAAACAATTCAAATAATTGCAGCAGATAGTACATCTGTGACTTTCACCGCAAAGACAACTCCCGGAGCCGCTACCGATTTTGCCAGAAACGGCACGGAAAACGGATTAACCTCCCTAAAGTCTGTAATAGAGGCAAGTGCTCTTGCGACAAAAGTGTCAGTATCTTCGGTCATAGCAGTGCCTGGCGGCAATAAGATGACCATCTCTCAATTAACAGCAGGTACCACTGGAAACACTACGGTTACAAGTGGACTATCGAATTATACGACTACAAACTTTACTGGCGGCGGGCTTAATAATGGCATCCTAGCTGGATTCCCAGGTGCCACAACCATGAATACAGGAGGAGATACACTCAAAGCGATGCTAATTGGCTCACAAATATCTTCCTCAGCAGATGCATTAAGAAGTAGAATCTATAACATGCAATTCAACAACACAATCGAGTTGAACTCAACTGTTTATTTCTGTCGTGCGAAGCATAATGAATTCAATTATAGCTCAAACCCAACTTATCTAAGCGGGTCGCAAGTTCGAGTCAAAAACGAAAGTACTGATATTCCAATTTCTTATATCACATCAATCGGACTATACTCGGCAGATAATCAACTTCTTGCTGTTGGTAAGTTCTCTGAACCAGTTCGTAAAGATTCAAATATAGAATTAACGTTCCGAGCACGATTGGACTACTAGGATGCTATGCACAAATTTGAGTTTACATCTGACGATCTCTTTATAAATAGACTAAAGGCATATCCCGAATATAATATTTTTATCTATCAGAGTCGGATGTATGTAAACAAAGAGACTCAACCAAATGGATCGGGTGGTGTCGTAGTGTACGACATCAACTCAAACAAGTCAACGGGTAAAATTTTACCATTTGTAATGACTGGCTCTAGCAAGGTTGTTTTTAAAACTCAAAAGTTCCAACCTCTCGTACAGAATTATTCTGGTGATCACTTTGCAATATCAAAGTATGCGACAGAGGGAGATTCAGCCGTAGTAGATAGTTATTATGGAGAATCTCGTGTAATCCTCAACGGCGAAACAGTGTTGACATCTTCCTATGGAAGCGAGTCTCCAATAAAAAGAAAGTTAACAACTCGCCAATCAACTTTCACAACAAATTTTTACAATATTACATCATCGACGACTGAGTCAATAACACAAAATTACCTGAGCCCCTTGTATGTCTCGGCTTCTGCATTACAAAATGTTGCGAGAAAATACACCACGATGTCGGATCACTTCATTTTTGCCTCATCTTCGGCTAGATCTCGAGACTTGATCTACGGCTCCGATGACATAAACTTTATTAATATTCCAAGCATGTACTATGGATCAACCATCAAGAAAGGTTCAGTAGAACTTAATTATTTCATAACAGGGTCTAAAATTGCTTCATGTGCGGATACAAACCACGACGGAACTTTAATCGGAACAACTGGTTCCACACTAGGTTCCGTTGTCGGTCTTGTTATGTATGACGAGGGAATCATTATGTTGACCTCATCAGTCAGCATAGAGACAGGCCCAGCACTTGGGATCAAGTATGATGGCACAAACCCTCTGTTGTCTTCTTGGAAGTATTACGGAACAACCCTGAACGATGGGATAACCAATACAACTCTTGCTTCTGCTTCATATGGTTTGGATTTCAAGGGCACAAACTACATCACCTCGATGACTATGTTTGCTCATGCAAAGAAAGGCCAACTCAATCACTCAAACAATCCTACATACAGAAACCTTAATACAACCCGAGTAAATCAAACCGGTTCTGGTCTAATTTTTTCTGAAGGACCATCAGACATATCCAACATTGTTTCTGGGTCTTTTGTATCATCATCTTTTGAAAAGACAACATACATCTCCAAGGTTCACATTTATGATGAAGACGGAAACCTTATCGGGATAACATCTCTTGCTAATCCAATAAAGAAGACCCTACAGGATGAGTTTACATTTAAAATGAAATTGGACTTGTAAATCTTCTAAAAGTGTGGTATAATACATAAAAGGAGTTTTTATGATCTTAGGTCTCGATGTATCTACGACAAGAATTGGCTGGGCCATTATTACAGATGAAGGGGAGTATGTTGACTCGGACTTCTTCAAGACTAAACCAAAGACCCCACTGGAAGAAAGAGCATCAGACCTTGAGATGAAAGTCTTGGAACCTTTGTTCGCTAAATACAAGATCAACGAAATTAGAATTGAAGAACCATTTTCTATGTTCTCCGGTGGGAAGACCACAGCAAAGACTATGAGTTCTCTACAGCGGTTTAATGGCATGGTAAGCCTCTTGGCACACCAACACCTAGGTAAGCCACCAACACTCGTAGGAGCCACTACAGCCCGTTCTAGGTGCGGCATTAAGGTTCCCCGAGGAACAAAGGCAAAGGTTGTTGTCCTTGCATGGGTTAACGAGAACATTGAAGAGTTTGAGATGGTTTACACGAGACACGGAAACCCAAAGCCAGGCCTTGACGACGAAGCTGATGCGATTGTAGTAGCCAAGTCCCATTTTGATTTAAGGTGACTATTTAATGATATGAAACTCACCGAAGCAAAATTAATAGAACTTATCAACGAAGTCCTTAGTGAAGCAGCCTTAACTCCTGCTGAGTTACCGGAAGGTGCCCATGTGACGATTGAGCAAGTGTCCGAGGACGAAATCTCAATTGACTACACAGATTCCAATGGAAAAGCTTTTAAGTACAATACGAAAGGTGTTCCTTATGGAATTGTTGTCATGGACACTCAAGTTCAAATGGGTGATAGACTTCCTTGTTTAAATGCAATGATGATTGGTTTTTCGGATGCTACTAGTGGTTGGGGACCAATGCTTTATGACATTGCCATGGAAATCGCAACACTAAAAGGCGGAGGCTTAGTATCAGATCGAACAATTTTGTCTCCAGCCGGCTATGCTATCTGGGACTACTATGACAAGAACAGAACTGATGTTGAGAAAATCCAGCTAGATAATGAGCACGGAGAGATAACACCAGAGATTGAAGACGATGATTGTTTACAATCCACTTCCTATGAGTGGTCAAAAAAGAAAAGTATTGCGTGGCAAGAGAGTCCCATCTCAAAGATTTACCGCAAACAGCCCACAACCCTCAAGTCTCTTGGGGACAAACTGATTTTGAAAGATATAAACTTAACCTTTTAACTTGACAAATCTGTTCTAACGTGCTATATTATATGTATAACAAAATGGGGGTGCAAAGGCTTTCGACAGAATAGAATCAAGGTAAGAGTGCAAGTAGGGAAGATACGCCCTCAACAGTTCAAAAAACTATAATTGCAAACAATAACAACAATTACGAATACGCCCTAGCGGCATAATCGGGTGGTTGCCCTGAACCATCTATCCAAGAGGGGCAAAAACAACAGGATAGTTGTAAAAATCAAAACTCTTTCGGCCACGGACTATAGAGTATAACACGCAGTGGATACCTTGCTGGAAGGGAAATAACCAGATAAGCTTGTGAATGACTCAAACTAAGACTATTTTACACAGCGGTTCGATTCCGCTCGCCTCCACCACTTTAATTATAGGAAATAAAATGAAAAAATTAGTAGAAAATTGGAAAAGATTTATAAACGAAAAAAAAGAAAAGAAATCTGCTGTTATTATAAAGGGAAATCCAAAATATCTTAAGAACAGAGGGGATTTTTATGATGAAATAAAAGAGTTCCTGGAGAGCCTAGGGTATAGTGTTAAATATGACGCTGGTTTACCTAAGACTTCACCTCCAAAGGCAGATTTATGGATAGGCCACAGCAGAGGAGCAGATCGTTTAGAAGGTGCAGTTCCGGATTATGCCAAGGTAGTATTGGGATTCGGAGTACCAGATTCTAAGAACCAACCTTTTCCTGTGATTAATCATGAAAATGATAAACCGGCAGTTGACAAAGAGCCAACAGATGATCATTTCATATTCACAGACGAAATGAAAGATAAAATTAAAGAAATCACTTTGCGGGTGTAACTACCGGTGTCAACTGGTAATAAATTGGAAGAATGAATTCACAGACAATTATAATCCCGATATTGGGTTATTTATGAGGTCTTTTCTAGATCTCGTTATATATTCTAGGAGAATAAAAAATGATTAAACAAACTTTAACATGCCTATTAGGGCTAGCACTTTCTACAGCAGTATATGCAGGGACTCTCGACATTCCGACTCAAGCAGTTGCAGCACCCACAGTTGCTCCTGAATTGGACAAGCCTGTTCCATTGTCGTTTTCTTATCGTAAGGGATTGCGTTTTGGCTATAACTACGTAAACAAAGGTGCAGAACAGAACCCAGAAACACCATGGACCGAACCACGGCTAAGTAGTCCTCATATGTTTGCAATGGGCTTTGAGATGCAGCAAACAATGTCTGGCGGAGATTGGCTAGACATTCTATTTATTCAGAACGTTACGATCAGTGGTCTTGAGCAGAGCCTTGTTATTCCATCGGCAAATGCATTGGTTGGCTTTGAGATCAACAAGAAGCTTCAAGCCGGCGTCGGTATTAACGCTGCTCCAGTGGATCCTTCTGCTGCTGATAATTTTGTACATTTGGTAACCGCAGTTGGTTGGACACAGCAGGCTGGAAGTCTGAGTGTCCCACTCCATCTAGTATTCATACCAGATGTGAATGATTACTGGCGTTGTGCTGTAACTACTGGTGTCAACTGGTAATAAATTGGAAGATTAGGGAGTTTTATTGTAAAGTAGGATTCCCGTCTTTTCCACTTTTTGATACTATTTATTGTGAAGCCTGCAAGTGCAATCCTTGTGATTGCGGTTGAGGTTATTACTTATGGGGGATTAGCTCAGTTGGGAGAGCATCTGCTTTGCACGCAGGGGGTCAACGGTTCAAATCCGTTATTCTCCACCATTTTTTAAAAGACAAGGAAAAAACAGCAGAAGAATTCTAAGCAACAATTACTAACAAGAGGTGAACAATTATTAATCGAATATTTTTATTGTACTGCTTGACTGCATGTTCAGAATATCACTTAGGTGAAAAGAAAAACATAGATGATGGCATTGAAGAGACAATAGAAGACACAATCGATACATCAACTTCTCCGGTCGAAACAGGAACAGAAGAAACTGGCGATAATCAAATTGATGAGTCTGCTCCCGTTGCTGTTTGTTCGGTGGCTCCGAACCCAGTCACTCCACCGTTCACACCTGCAACATTTGACGGATCAAATTCTTATGACACATCAGGAAACACTATTGTTTCATACTATTGGGAATTAGTCGAGCAACCAGAGGGATCAGCAGCATTGTTACCCTTCAACTCAGGTATATATGTTTCAGACTTCTATGCTGATCTAGCAGGCGAGTATGTTGGAGAACTAACTGTGATGAACGAATTAGGCTTGTCAGATAGCTGTAGGGTTTCATTGGAAGCAATACCCGCCCAAAGCCTTTGGGTTGAGATGTTTTGGCAACATTCAGGTGATGATATGGATCTGCATCTATTGGCACCTTCTGGTGTGTTAGAGACTGATTCGGATTGTTATTACGCTAATTGTGCATGGGTTGGTTTAGACTGGGGACTGATGGGGGTAACGGAAGATAATCCAAAATTGGATATCGATGACATTCCTGGTGCTGGTCCCGAGAACATTAACATATATGCTCCACAAACTGACGGAGTGTATACAGTATATGTTCACGATTACCCGGGTTCTGTATATTCAGGTCCGAATGATGTAACTATTAACATATATTTAAACGGGTCGCTGGTCTGGTCAGATACGAGACCCATATCCATTGAGGGCTCATACACACCCTTCGCATTAATCGATTGGTCAACACAAACTGTGACTTCGCAATAGAATGTGTAGTTGGCACTCTTTTTTATTTTTTCCACTAACGGAGTTTTTATGCCAGCAAACTTAATTACTAATTCAAAACCTTGGGACATGAAAACCATTTTCCTTAATAAGATCAAAGAACGTGGAGGCTTTACATGTCATCATGCTCACTTTGATAAGGCTTATTTGATTTCCAATGACAATTTGGTTCTCTCCCAACGTGATATGCAAGATAAATGGCGACTCTATCGAGAATTAAAGAAGAGCTATACATTTAAAGATTTATACACAAGGATTTCAAGGGCTGTAGAAAAGATGATTGAGCAAGGTGTGACTCATTGCCGATCCTTTATTGATGCTGACGAGTTGGTAGGCTCACTCCCACTCCAAGCAGCCTTGGCGGTTCGAGAAGATTACTACCACCAAATCCATTTGGAATTCGCAGTTCAGCCATTAGAGGGAGTATTAGAGCCTCGTGCACAGAGAGCATTCGTCGAAGCCTGTAAGCTTGCCGACATCATCGGAGGCTTACCATCAAGAGACCGACCAAATCCACGAGCACATCTAGACTTTATTATGGAGCTATCTAGGGAACTAGACAAGCCGATTGATGTTCACATCGACCAAGAGAACCAACCAAAAGAAAAAGAAACTGAAATGTTAGCACAAGCAACTTTAGATCATGGCTTGCAAGGCAGGGTTCGAGGTGTTCATGCAATTTCATTGGCCGCTCAACCTTTGGACGATCAGTATCGTGTAGCCAAGCTTTTAAAGAAAGCAGGTGTAGGAATTGTTATTTGTCCATCAGCAGCACTTTCTATGAAGCCTGTAGAAGGAATGGCACCGATTCACAATTCAATCGCACCAATACAACTTCTTAATGAAGTGGGTGTTGATTTATCCCTCGGCATTGATAATATGTCGGATCTTTTTATGCCTTTGGTTGATGGCGACATGTGGTTTGAAGCAAGAATTCTAATGGAGGCAACTCGTTGTTATGACTTGGATATGATTGCTGATCTCTGCACTGCCCGATGGGGATTCTCTGAGCCAAAAGAGTTACGACTTTTCTAGGTTTTTTTATTCTCTACTCTAATTAATCTGATAGACCCTAGGGCATCATCGGAGCTCTCACCTCCCCTTAACCTCCTCCGGGAGGTTTTTTTTATCCCATAAGGCTTGACAAAACTTTCCTGCCGTGTTACATTATAAATAACAAAGGAGGATATATGAAATACACAGTGTTAATCGCCGGAGGGTTTAAGCCTCCCCACAAAGGTCACAATGACTTTATTAAATTTTACCTTGATAATCCAGAGGTCGAAGAGGTTATTTTATTTTGCGGAGAGAAGAAGAGAGATAGTATCTCCATAGAGGCCACTGAAGCCGTTTTAAAGGCTTACGGACTATTATCCCACCCCAAACTAACCTACAAGCGAGCAAGCCGTAGAACAGGCCGTAAAGGGGCTTACACGAACCCTTTGACGGATTGTTATGACTGGGCTGATGAAAACGACGATTGTAGATGCGGTTTAGGCTGGTCTTCAAAAGATAAGGGATACCAGAAAGGCTTTCAGAAATACTTCAATGGAGACGAGTCAATTGTTGAGCCTCCGATGTTTGAGATGAAAGAAGACATCTCAGCAACAGAATTTAGAGAAGCCCTATCCACCGGAGGCTCAATTAAAAAGTTTCTACCAGATTGTGCTAACGAAGCAGACATTCGAGAGCTTTTTGCTTGACAAACCTTTAATAACGCATTATCTTATTAAAGGAGGACATTATGATTGAGGATAAAAGAAAAATTGTAACCCAAATACTTGGGAATTATTGGCAGAAAGGCGATGAGCATTTGTATCATTGTCCTTATTGCGGACATCACAAAAAGAAGATGTCCATTAACTTCTCAAACGGCTATTTATAGTATTTATTGGAGTTTGTTTATGAAATTAACTAAGAAAGAACTCTTGTTTATCATCAGAGAGGAAATGAGCAAGATCCTCTCTGAAAATTCCAACTACAGAATTGAACGAGACGAAGATTTGGAAATGACTTCTATAGTCCCATCGGGCGTAGAACTTTCCTCATCGCATTATAATGAAGTCGCAGGAGATTATTATCCGACAACGACCGACTATGGACTAGACGAGGAAGTTCGAAGAGCGTGTGAAAAGGTTCTATCGAAAGCAATGGAGTTAGGAATAGGAAAACCCATAGTTATCTTGGCTGAACCAGATGATAGTTCACATGTCGCATCAACAATAGACGGAACAGATACGTCCGGAACACCTTTGATTTGTCTGAACACAGACTTTCTAATAAACGAAATGAACCCCGAGAGAGAGGCTATAAACACTCTTCTTCATGAATTTGGTCATATCTACTTTAGGACTCAAGGTATCGAATATAGAGAAGAGGAAGAAGATGTTGTTGAGGAATATGCTTTAAGAGCCGGAAACAAATCCATATTGGATAACTATATTGAATAAACTTATCTTTTTTTATCCTTTTTTATCTTTTAGAGACTATTTAGGTTAAAAGGAGCAATCATGTCTAATTTAAAAAATCTCAAAATCAACGAAGAGACCCACGAAAAACTTAAGAACCATTGTAAGGAAAGAGGTCTCAAGGTTGGAAAATTTGTTGAGAACTTGATTAACTCCAAGCTAATGGAGGATAGCCAAGATGAACTTGGGAATTTACAAAATAACAAATAAGGTCAATGGAAAATTTTACATTGGATCTTCAAACAACATTAAAAGAAGGTGGAAGTATCACAAATCAAATTTGAGAAGTGGAACCCATGATAATATTCACATGCAAAGATCTTATGATAAACATGGCGAAGAGAATTTTTCCTATGAAATCATAAAGCATGTTGACGGCGACCCTGTTTTAATCTTGAAAGAAGAGCAAAAGTTGTTAGATCACTATTTTAAAACCGGTTGGGACAAGGTTTATAATATTGCCGTTTATGCATGTTCAGGTATGAAGGGAAGAAGACACACAGAAGAAGTCAAACAACTTTTATCTGAAAAACTATCCGGAGAAAACCACCCTCACTATGGAAAACCGGTTAGCGAAGAGTGGCGAGAAAAGATAAGTAAGGCTCGCAAAAGATTTACGGATGAACAAGAAGCATCGTTTAGAGATAGGTGGAAGGCGGGGGAAAGTAAATGTTCCATCGCAAAAGAAATTGGAGTTCATCCAACAACGATAACAAGGGCAATTGAGAGAGCAGAAAGATTTAATTACTAATTTCTATTTGACAAGTATTGTTGTTCGGGTTATCTTATATAAAAGGAGGACAACATGATAGAAGACAAAAGAAGAATTGTAACCCAAATTCTTGGAAACTACTGGCAGAAAGGTGACGAATATCTATATCACTGCCCTTATTGCAAACATCATAAAAAGAAAATGTCGATAAATTTTCAAAAGAATATGGCAAAATGTTGGACATGCGATGTGCGACACAAAAACATTTACCGCATCGTTCGGAAATTCGGTAGCTACCAACAGAGAGAAAAGTATAGAGAACTCCAAGGAATGGTAGATCTCTCAGATTTTGAGCAACTATTCAAAGAGTATAATGAAATAGAGGACAAGCAAATAATTGAATTGCCGAAAGAATTTATTTCTCTTTGCAATAAGGATTTGCCAATGCACTCAACGGAACCTTTGCGTTACCTCTCCAGTAGGGGATTGACAAGGTTAGATATTTTAAAATGGAAAATAGGCTACTGTAAGGAGGGTCGTTATGCAGGAAGAATTCTCATACCATCGTTTGACATGGACGGAGATTGTAATTACTTCATCGCTAGGAGTTATGTTGGGCATTCTTATAGGTACCTCAACCCTCCAGCGGATCGTGATCTCGTTTTTAACGAGTTAATGGTTGATTGGGATGAGCCAATCATCCTTGTGGAAGGAGTGTTTGATGCTATAGCCGCAGGGCAAAATGCTATTCCAATACTTGGATCAACTCTTCGTGAAGACTCAAGATTATTCCAAGCCGTTGCTCTACATGACACACCAGTTTACATGGCTCTCGACTATGACGCAGAGAAGAAAGCAGAGTGGGTTATCAAATCTTTGTTGAGATATAACATAGAAGTGTTTAAAATACCAATTGATGAAGCCGATGTCGGTGAAATGGGCAATGAAGAGTTCCAAGAGCGAATGACACAGGCAGAGACAATAGAGTCTGATATGTATTTTTTCCAAAAAGTATTACAAAGAATTTGACAACGAGCCTCCGCCGTGTTATGTTATAAGCACAACAACTAAGGAGGCTCCAATGGGCGGAAACATTTTTAAGGATCGAGCGACCTCAATAAAAGCTCAAGACATTGAACCAACAATACAAGCATACCGAGAGTTTCTATCTTCGGTATTTCCACAGAAGTCAGAATCATTTAAGTTCTTTGAACCAGTTGGCTCTGCCGGCAAGAAGCCTGTGTCCGGAGATTTAGATCTCGCAATTGATAAAGGTCACATCGTTGAGTCATTCACCGCTAGTGAAATAGAAAAATGGGGAATTGAGTGGGACAATTGGAACATCCTATATACAAAGATACACAAGAGAGCCCGCACAGCCACACAAGAAATGTCAAAGATGAAAGCACTCTTGACCCTCATCGCCGAGAAATTAAAGGCAAAAGGAATACCAGTTGGAGATAGAGTCACAGCAGGAAACATTTTTAGTTGCTTCTCTCAATACGGACCGGATGCCTGTACAACGGGAGACATGGTTCAGATTGACTGGATGGTCGGAGACATCGATTGGCTCCGGTGGTCTTACTATTCTCCAAAACATCCAACCCTCAAAGGACTACACAGAACCCAGTTCATAGTAGCATGCCTATCAGCAAAAAACCACACGTTTAATCATTTCAGTGGTATAAAAGAGAAGGGCACTTCCGATTGGACAATTAATGATCCCAAGGATGCCGTTAGATTGCTCTCTAAACTTTATGGAGAGTTAGACATTAGCCAAACTTATAAGTTCGTAGATCTCCATTCTTGGCTGCTTGAGGCAACATCGCCGGATGAATACCGAGAAGTGATAATCAGATATCGAGGAATTTTAAAGCTAGCCAAGGCTGAAATTCCGCAAATTCTAAAAAGAGAGGCTAATTAGTAGAAAAGGAGTTTCTAATGTTGTTTGCCCTATTGTTAGCCTGTGGAACAGACATTGGTTTTGTTCAGACCATTGAGAAGACAACCTACGACACTTCGGAAGAAACCCCAATAACTGATACAACAACTTCAACAGAACCATCTACAGAACCATCCACAGAACCCTCGTCAGAGCCTTCTTTGGAGCCCTCTGGGGAATTAAATGGCACAGTTGGCTTGGTCGTGTATGAGTTGGAACAGGTTGCCTGTCCTGCTTGTATGGGTGTGTCCCAAGAAATTACAATTAATTTCGATGCTAAATTTCATAATAATATGAACGAAAAACATTTGACCTGGGTTCCGGATAACGGATCTTGTGTTCAGAATTTAAATTATGCAACTATCAATGTATCACCGCTGAACATAGGACAATCCTTAACTATCCAAGGTAGCCAAACATATTTCAATGCTTACTTTAATGGCCTATCATATTACGGCTCACACCTAGATTCACAATACAGCCGAGACACTATGCTCTCAGTTATAGCCACAGATGCATCAGCATTCCAATTTATGTCCTTACACGGGTTTGATAACATTGAGCCTTGGGAGATGCGATATGTTGATCCTTCTTATGCTTTCGCAGCAGTGGTATCAAAGATGGGAACAAACTTTTCTTGGGCACCATACGGCTCGAGCAGTTTGCTTAACATCACCATAGCGGTTTATTCACCTGACGGCTCACAACTTTTGGGCTATGTGTCTTGCACAACAAATGATTCAGGCTACTTTAACATGCCTGGTAGTTACTTTCAAGGCTTCCCAACTTGGTCATTAACTGCTATTCACATGACAAGAGTCCTACACCAGAGAGTTCCTTACGAGGCCCTCGGTGGATACGTCGATGCCCATATTGAATGGTCTGTCGTTGGAACTGGACACATTGAATAAAAAAGTTTGACAATGGTCGAACACTATGTTATATTACTATATAGCAGACAAAAGGAGACATTATGCTTTTACTTATTTTAACCATGCTAGCTTTTGGAGAGGATATCTCTTCATCTGAAACCAGCTACACAGGGGCCACAATACTCCAAGGTGATACTGAAGTCGTTGTCGTTGAGACACTAAACATTGACTATGAAATTGACCCGAATACATATGCTTTCTTTGAGGGCAACTCGTTGTATGTCGGCACGACAGACGATCATGAAAACTCTGTGGATGGTATTATAGAATTCTTTTGGTTTCACTCGTCTATAGATCGAGGATCTGATTTCTATGTAGCAGTGATTAAGGTAAGATCAAGTCCTGGAAACGATTGTTTCCTATCAGACTGTCACCTATGGGCAGATGAATACCAAGATTGGGGGGAATACCCTGTAGTTGGTGTAGAGGCCATTACGGACATAACTCGTGAACAAGGAGCCTTCCGATGGGATTGGGCTGTTCCGTTTGAGAATTATGGGATCGATGCTTACGGACAAATGACATTTTCCAACCAATATGGAATTGGAGCAAGTGCTGAAGGTTCTGCTATGACTGGTGTCGCAATACCAGAGGGAACGAATCTCAACGGAATTCCTGTTGAGGGAACCGCCGATGTTCAAGTCAAGGGATATGTATCTCCAGAATATAGTGTTCGAACCCAATACAATGTAACCCTGTACGAGTGGGATGTGTTTGTGAACGGACGAGCCGACCTAATGTCTTGGGATGTATTTTTAAACATAGGCGAGCGTGATGATCAATCCGCATACCATGAGTTCTTCCTAGCCATACAAGTAGAAGAGGGCAAGACATTTATGCTTGACGAACTCAATCTATATGGAAACTTTGACACAGGTTGGTGGAACCCTATCAACACAGAGGTCGGAATCTCTCTACAAGGACTGGGCATCTCACAACCGAATCATGAACCAGACACCACAGAGCCTTCTACCGAGCCTTCTACTGAACCAGCCAGCGAACCTGCTGAAGAACCAGCCGCTGAACCATCGACAGAACAAGATACCGATTTGGATGAAAGTCCGGATGAATCATTTGACCTTAATGAGAGCAGAACAAGCACTCCAACCAAAAGCGGATGTTCCTCGGTAAACAACTCTTCTTCGTGGTTTTGGCTCATATCAGCCATCATTTTAATCCGTGAGAGAAAGAAAACTACTTGACAAGATGACCTTGCCGTGTTATATTATAGTATAATAAGGAGGTCGTTATGACTTATGCTGATCAATTGATCGAAGACTCAATAAAAAAAGGTCATAGTTTTTTGATATTAGAACCAAGAGAGGTTTTCGCCCCGTCGGTAATGGAACTTCATCCGACAGAAAAGAGGCTGGTGTATAAAGTAGATATTCTCTTAGCTTGTTTATCAGAAGAGTATGATTGGGATGCGGTTGAATCACTAGAGTGGTTTGACTATAATATAATGAGCCTTACACATATGGCTGGTGGTCCAATTTTTTATGATGAATTTAGTGAAAATTATTTGACAATTGATGACTAACGTGTTACATTATTAATACAAACCAAACTAGGAGGACAGATATGAAGCGCATCGCCCATATATCAGACACACACATTAGAAATTTAAAATACCACATGGAATACAGCCATGTTTTCAAAGAAATTTATGATAGCTTAAAACAAGAACAACCGGATTACATCGTCCACACTGGGGATTTAGCCCACACAAAGACACAGTTATCTCCGGAATACTTTGAGATGGCTTCCAATTTTCTTAAGAACTTGGCGGACATTGCACCGACAATTATCATCTTAGGAAATCATGATGGAAATTTAAAAAATGGCGACCGACAAGATGCGGTTACTCCCATTATAGATGCCCTACAACATCCTCGATTAACATTGTTGAAGAGTGCTGGAGAGTATTCTCCGGAGCCTGGGCTTACATTTAATGTGCTTTCTGTTTTCGATAGAGACCATTGGCAATCACCATCGAATGATAACTCGATCAACATCGCTCTATACCATGGCGCCATACAAGGCTGTCAAGTCGGTAGTGGATTTCGATTGGACCATGGAGAAGATGATATCTCTATCTTTGATGAGTTTGACTATGCTATGCTGGGAGACATCCACAAGATCCAAATGATGAACTCAGATGGTACAATTTGGTATGCGGGATCAACAGTCCAACAAAACTTTGGAGAGTCCCAGCTTAAGGGATACTTGATGTGGAACATTAAAGGCAAAGAGGGGCACTCGGTAGAGAAGAGGTTGTTTAGATCGCCTCGCCCATTCGTCACAGTACAAATCACAGAAGATGGACAACTACCGAATGCGGATGTTCCTAGGAACTCTAGGCTTCGCTTGGTATCTGAACACAACCTTCCAAGAGCAAGGCTAACAAGGCTGCAAGACTATGCCCAGACTAAGTGGTCACCAATGTCCGTTCAGCTTCTTAACAAGGCTTTAAAGACCGATGCAGAGGGTGGAACATTATTAAAGACAGAGAACATTCGAGACCAAAACACATTTGAAAAATATATGTCTCAATTTCTAGAGAGCAGCCAATTGGATGATGATACAAGAGAAAGAGCTATGGAAATAGCTAGGGATTATTTTAAGAGACATGTCCAAACCGATGTATCTCGTAATGTAATGTGGAGCCTCCAGAACATATCGTGGGACCACCTGTTTAACTATGGGAAGGGAAACACTATTGATTTCACTAAACTCAGTGGTCTTGTTGGAATCTTTGGGAAAAATTATTCTGGTAAGTCCTCCATTATCGATGCGGCACTCTTTGGCTTGTTTAACACAACATCAAAGGGCGAAAGAAAGAATGTCCACATTATTAATCAAAACCACGATAAGGCGAAGTGCCGAGTTGAGATTGGTGTTGGAGACGAAACATACAAGATCACCAGAACAATTGAGAAAACCAAGACATCTGCAAAGACAAACTTGGATTTTAGTAGAGTGTCTGCTGATTCTATATCAGAGTCGAAGAATGGAACAACACGATCTGGTACTGATAACAATATCCAATCGACCATCGGAAACTACAGAGACTTCATTATGACATCCTTGTCAGCACAACATGATTCCTTTGGGTTTATTAATGAGGGATCAACCAAGCGGAAAGAGATTCTTGCGAAGTTTCTAGATTTAGAGATCTTTGACGAGATGCACAAAGCAGTTAAAAAAGATTCTTCTGAAATGAGGGGTCACATAAAACATCTGAATGGTGTTGATTGGGAGAAGAAGCGCAAGAAGGCTGGTATTGAGTACTCTGAAATTATTGATGAGATCAAAGCGAAAACTAATCAATGCGAAAAGCATACGAAAAGATTAGAAGTCTTGAGCGAAGAACGATCTGCAATTGAGGGTCAAGTAAAGGCTGCTTCAAAAAGAGAGATTGATATTGATTCGTCAACATTGTTGTTATTAGAAGCCCAAGAAGCCCTAGGGAAGAGCCGAGAAGAATTAGGAGAGCTAACCCATAGCATTGCCTCTGAAGGTTCTAAGATTCAAGTCTTGGAGTCCGCTCTTCCGATTTTGGAAGCCTCATCAACCAAAGCCCAAGACACAATTGATTTCTTGGCACACATGGATCAAGAGATTGAAAGCAAAGCATTAAACCTAAGAAAATCTGGTAGGAAGCAAGCCTCTCTACAATCGAAGATTGACATCCTCCATGATCATGAATACGATCCGGATTGTAAATTCTGTTGTGATAACGAGTTTGTTAAGCGTGCGGAAGAGGCCAAGATTGAAATTGTCGAGATAAACAAGCAGGTAAATAGCCGAACGATTACTTTGACGACCCTACAAAAGAACCGCTCGGAGTATAGTGATTCCGATCACCATACAACGATCAAGAAGTTTGCGAATGCAAAGCTGGACCTTGAAAAATTAAGAAGAAGTTTAAAAACAAAAGAGCTTCAACTAGAAAACCTCGAAGGTAAAATATCTCTTTACGAACATACAATTCCAAAGCATCGAGACGATATCAGTTATTACAACGATAACATCGAAGCCTATGAGAATCTATCCTCACTTCGTCGAGACCTTCAAGCAATCAACAAGACAATAACAATAAAAGATAAGGCTTGTAAGAAGTGCCAAAAGCAATTATTGGAATTGATGTCAGAGAAGGGGTCAACAAAAAGACTTATTGAGGAAGCGAAAGAAGGAATCAAGAAAGTAAAAAATGCGGAAAGAGATTATATTGCTTATGACTTGTTTGTCCAAGCAACTCATCCGAATGGAATTTCATATGTAGTAATTAAATCTATGCTCTCTGTGATTAATGCAGAAATCTCTGCTGTTCTTTCGTCCATCGTTGACTTTGAAGTTACAATTGCGAATGATGATAGTAGTCTTGAAATTTATCTAAGACACCCGAAGCACGAACCTCGACCGCTTTCTATGGGTTCCGGTGCGGAGAAGACCATTGCCTCTATGGCAATCCGTCTCGCTCTTATCTCGGTATCCTCATTGCCTCGACCGGACTTCTTTATTCTTGACGAACCAGCAACGGCATTAGATGCAGAACACATGGAAGGATTCGTAAGACTTCTTCAAATGATTAAGACGCATTTTAAGACCGTTCTGTTGATTACTCACCTCGAAAGCCTCAAAGATGTTGTTGATAAAACAATTGACATCGATAAGGTTGATGGATATGCACAGGTCAAATTATGACCTGCCATACTATTTAGTTCCGTAAAAGGAGGTCTATTATGGGACTTAAAGAAGAATTAGCTGAGAAGCTCGCAGGTATCGACTGCAAAGATAAAATCAATGAAGTGATAAACGAGAATCGTGAAGAAATTCAAAAATCTCTTTATCTTAACAGAAAAGACAAAGGAGTGCTTGATGCTGTACAGGAAAAGGTTATTTCTAGAAAACTTCTTGTTTTCGCTGTCGCAACTGGTCTATTGTACTGGGCTGGCTTAGATGCTGAAACTTGGGGAATGATCGCTATGACTTACATCGGCGGACAAACTGCTATTGACTTTGCCAAGGTTTGGCGAGGTGCTTAATTGGCTCAAGAAATATTGGGAATGGACAGCAGCAGCCGCTGTTGTTCTTTTCGCTTTCATACTCGGTCGTCGTGGAAAGAGTTCTGCTGTTCGTTCTGCTAAAGACATTGCAGCCCTAAAAAACAAAGAGATCGAGATTATAGGCAAATCAAACGAAAAAGAAGAAGCAAAAAAGATGGCTGCCGTAGAAAGGCTCCTAATAGAACAAGGGAAGTTGCGAGAAGAATTCCTCAAAGCTCAAACAGATCTTGATAGAGAAATCGCTCAAAGAAAGATCGACCTTCTAAATTCCGCAGAAAGCTCCGATGAGATTGATAAAATCTTGTTGTCCGAGTTTGGTATTAAGGAGATAAAATGATCCTGCTACTCCTTTCACTTGCTTCAGCAGAACCAATCATGGCTCACCTAAAGAAAGGCGAGGTAGCACCATTTGATGGTCGCTTAATGAATGATGAGGCAATTGTTAACATCATAACAGAGCGAGAATTATCCAGCGAACAATGCGAGATCCAAAAAGAATTGGCTGTTTCATTGTCCAAAGCAGAATTACAGCTTCAAATAGACTATTTAAAAGCAGAGTTGGAAACGGAAAAAGAAAAGAGTGCTGCTCTTTTGGACATCCGAGATCAAGAGATCGAGACTCTAAGAAAAGAAATGAAACCAAATAAAACTATGTGGGCTTTCTTTGGCGGCTTTGCGCTAGCGACAGGAACATCACTTGGAACTTATTACTCCGTGAGGGAAATCAATGAAACTAACTAAACAACAATTAAGACAAATCATCAAAGAAGAACTTCAATCAGTAATAGATTATTTATCACAATCTTAATGCGGAGAACCAATGAAAAAACTATTAACAGAGTGGCGGAAGTATTTGAAAGAAGAAAAGCGAGTTGTCACCGCTTATCACGGCAGCAATGTCCCAATCCAAAATTTCAGCCGAGACCACGGCGCACAAGGTGTTATGTGGTTTTCGGAGGACAAAGATAAAATTATAAGAGGCGAAAGCGGTGCCCTCTCTTCCAAATATATAATGAAAGTAGAACTGAATATAGAGAACACTACTGGGTGGGATGACTACGACGAGAAGTTCCTACAACAAATTGAAGACGAAGGTTTTGATAGTATTCAGTTAGATGATGATTGGATTGTTTTTGACCCCGCAAGAGTTAAGGTTGTTGGAGTTGAGGAAAGATGAAAAAGACAGACCCAGATTACATTGCAAAACTTGAAAAAGCAATTGCCGACAAGTATGGAAAAGAAACTATCGCCCACCCAAAAGCGGATTGGGACGATGAAAAAGAAAAAGAATATCTTGATGAGTTAAAAACGAACTACCGACACCTTAGTGAAGAACAAGCAAAGGAAGAGGTCAATGGAGTTTTAATCTCAAAAGAACTACTTAATAAGAAGACAAATAGATCGTGCCCAACTTGCACCTCTTATTCTTTCAAGTCTCGTGATGATTTGTATATGACAAAATTCCAATGTTGCTACAAATGCTACATCCAATTCGTTGAAGGCAGAGAAGAAAGGTGGACATCCGGCTGGAGGCCAAACAAATGAAGATTACAAAAGAAACACTAAAAAGAATCATCAATGAAGAAATGAGCGAAATGTCGAACTCGTTGGTCGAAGATGAACAAGAGGGGCATCCACTGTTAAATCCGAGCAATCCTTTGGAAATGTCGGCAGGTCTGGAAGGCTTTCGGGATGAGATCGTCACCAAGGCGATGGAATTTTTAAGAGCAGGAGACGACCAAAAAATCGAACTCGAAATAATGAATCTAGTTAATAGCCAAATGGCACCAGGAACAGAAATGTCTGATCTCGTTGGTAGAATGCTGGCAGATATGTACGAGAAGGGTCTTCGAAGCCAAGAGACCGGACTATAAAAAGGAGATCCAAACATGAGCAACGAAAAAACATTAGAAATTATCCAAGGACTATCGCAAGCCGCTGCTAATGCTTACGACGGATCCCACGACGAGAGATTTACTCTTGATG
>Ga0209603_1000618_pt1 | contig 41986 bp, 63 predicted proteins | sample COGITO_mtgs_1206_FD_184812 | JGI IMG/M metagenome (GOLD analysis project Ga0209603, IMG submission 184812) | Pelagic marine microbial communities from North Sea - COGITO_mtgs_120607 (SPAdes) (version 2) | ecosystem: Environmental > Aquatic > Marine > Epipelagic ...
TATATTGAAAATTTGCTGCACCCACACCTCCATAGTTTTGGATTCTATATTCAAACTCATACCATTGAGTTTTATCTAGTGTTGCTGTACCATACGCCCAAGTATTCCAACCATAATATTTTGTAACTATATCATCAGTCTTACCAATACCTTTAATCATAAACTCATGAGAGTCATCTGTATAAGTTCTAAATGAATATGTTCCAGTTTTATTGGGTTTAAACCATCCTGTATAAATGATTGCGTATCTATCACTACCTGGTCCATTCCATCTTGGTGGATTCCATTGTTGATAAGGAGTATGGTTACCGCCTCTTGGACCTTGATAACTTGTCATATCTACAGTTGTATCGACATGAAGCGTAGTACCACCAGAATTAAGATTAACCATATTATCAAACTCTGAATGAGAACCGGCATTACCGGAATAATTTTGTCCGGAAGTTTGATTTCCATAGTGAGTTTTAAGTGACCTTAAGTTTACTGTAGTAATTTGCGCCTGGAGGATAGGCATTCCCAGGATAAAACATAAGAGCAATAGTTTGAAGTATCTCATGTATTATATATCTTAAAGGTGACTCCAAGACCCATAATAATAAATGGCTTTAAATAAATAGTAATTTTTTTATTGTGCCATCATTATATTTGATTAAATATAATTTCCCATATTCTAATCCAATTATATCTTTTTGAATATATCGGCCGAGAAAATCAAACACACCCATCACTTGCTTATTAGCATTTATTAATTCAGTAACATTAACTACATCATAACAGTTATCCCACACAGGATTAAAGCCTATATAATTATTTCCATTATTCATATCCAAGTTAATAGAATTATTAGGTCCTACTACTGAAACTGTAACTATGCAAGTTTCTTGGTAATAAGTAAAGGCATTCGCAAAACAATCAAAAGGATCGGCCCAATTAGTAAAAGTATAAGTAAGAGTATCATTTAATCCAAGAGGTGGATAAAAATTGGTAGAATTGGCAGCTATCGTACAAGTCGTACCACCATAACTTAATCCTAATTGTATTACATATACAGAATCAGGATAAGGTACCCAACTAGGAGTAGATGAATTAGAACAAACATTATCATTTAAAGTTAATGTTATGGTTTGGTCATCCCAATCCATATCTAATAATTCAACATCACATAATTGAGAAGAAACAACAAAAGGCAAAAACAAAGACACTAACAACCAGGTAAGCTTTTTCATTTTAGTAAATTTTTTTGAAAGGTTGGCCTTGCGTTCAAGGCTAGAGAATTATATATTAGATTCCTAGCGCAAAAACCACAATCATAATTAAAATATAAATTGCTGGTGTAATGTCGAGTTTAGTTTTAATTTCCATATATTATTTATAGAGAAAACTACATGAAGTTTCGTCTTTACATATTAATTAAATGTTAATTAAATGTTAACTTCATGTAAACAAAAAAGCCGGCATAAGCCAGCTTTTCTTTATCTATCAGGATACCAATCATCATAGGCATCATATTGATATTCTTTAGGCTGCTTGAGCCAATTCTTTATCCAAAGTTTTAACTTCTTTAGCATCTTTCTTTTGTATCTTTGTTAAAATTCTAGCCATTTCATCATCTGCTAATTTTAACGTAGCATCATTTGCTTTCATCCTAACTTCTAATTTAACTTTATTAACATATTTAGTTAGAGTTTCATTTTCTCCAGCAACAGCATCCATTTGATCTATTACAATACCTTCCTTATTTTGTAAGGCTTGCTTCTTCTTTTCTTCTGCATTTACTGCTACAGATAAAGCAGGATCGGCTGTATAATTTGAATCTTTAGATTTTAATTCATCTTCAGCTTTAGAAATATCATTTTGCTCAATATCCATTTTTTGAATTTGAACTTTTATTTGAAACAATTGATCACCTAGCTTTTTAAGTTTTCTTTTCTTTCCTGGATTAAGAAAGATTCCTTTAATAAATGAAAAGATGCCTTCATTAAGAACTTCATCTAAATGTTCATAGCTTACTTTACCTTCTAAAAGGTTATAAGTTTCTTGAACCAATTCTTGGTTATTAAAATTATTAAATGTTGGTATCTTACTCATAATTTAATCTAATGTAAATACTGATTTGTCCCAAGTGTTAACGGCAATCCATCCTTGATTAGGTACAGTAAAAATGTACAAAGCAGGATATCTTACTGGTCCTAGTGGGCTTCTAACAACCACTTCCGTCCATTCACCAGCATATTTTGAGCTATCTAATAAAGATTCAGCTTCTTCTAATGTCATAAGTAACGGAAGATTAATCACTTGGCATTCCATCCAAGGTGAAGATTCTTTGATTACTTTAGTTTCTCCTTTATCGGTTACATCTACAACCAATGATGGCCATAAATCACTTCCTCTATAAATTGCTCTAATACCTCTTACTCCTGGTAATGCTTCAGCTTCATAAAAAGAAGCAGCCTTAACTTCAGCCTGTGCAGCTTCTTGTGAAAGGTTTACCATATCTGTAAAAGATAATTTAGTTGAACTACATCCTAGCATTAAGAATGTTGTTAATATTATTAATAAGTTTCTCATTTTAAGTCTGTTAATTTATTTCCTTGCTTTTTAATGATTAAATCATCTTTCTTTAACATGACAGCTAAGGCTCTGCCAAAATCCTTTTTAGCTAAATCGGTTGAATGTAAGTAACTCCATTCTTTTGCATTCTTATTTGCCCAATCCCATCGCCAGATATCCGCCAATTTTATAAATAGTTTAGCTCCATCAGTAATTCCAGAAAGTTCTTTTTTGATTTTGCCTCTGTTTTTATATGCCCATTTTTTAAAATCTAAATAAGCAAACTCGTTAGGAGCATCTTGAAACATAGGTCTTGCCTCATTAAGTGGTTTAATGTATTTCATATTGTATCTATTAATATACATAAGACAATAGCAAAAATTAAATATGGAGCCATTAATCTAGCTTATTAAATAAAGCAGGATATTGTTCCTCAAAGTTTTCACCATAAGTATCTTGCCATATTCTACTTAGTTCTCTTTTGTCTTTAATGTTTCTTTGTTTAATAATTTTAGCAACAGCTGGATATTTAGAATGAAATTCTTCTCCATAAGTATCTTTCCATTCTTGTGCTATGCTTTTCTCTTGGTGATCATCATGATGAGAATTACCATTTGACTTATCTCCGCCATCTTTAGATGAAGATTCATTAACTCTAACACCGTATGTAGTTCTTAAATTTCCTAATTGGCCTTTCTTAACATCTAATTGTTTACCTGTGCGTTTCATTGTTTTAAGATCAATAATATCAAACTCGGAAATACTACCTACAGATTTTACAAATTCTAATGCAACATCACCTAAATCAAAAGCATCTTTCCAATCTACAAAGAATTTTCCAGGTTTTGATACTTGTTTTATATAAGCACCATTCTGTGGTTGGTTATTAGGTGCAATTCCAAATTTTCTTAAATGAGTTAATCTTTGCTGATCACTACCTTCATTAATTTCTGTATCAAATGATTCTAAAACTTTACTATTCTTTTCAATAGCAGCTAAAGTATCAGGCATTGATGTAATCATTATACCTTTAAATGTTGGTTTATCAAAATACCGTGGACCTTGTGATGATCTACTTGCATATTTGTTCTTTAGAGAAAAATGATCGGCAAATACTCCACCTGGTAAATTATATATGATTGTACCTTTAGGAAGTGTTACATTCACAAAGCTTCCAATCTTAGCACCCTTAACATCTTTCTTCAATTCATATTTTCTATCTTCTAAAGATTGTGTAAAACCGGCCATTGTACCCGACACTGGAGTTGATCTTAATTCATTAACTGATTCATCAACATTAAACACAATAAAAGATTCTCCTGCTGAATTAGGATCTTCTAATTCTTTATACTTAATTCTTGATTTATCTAAAAGCTTTTTAGTTTCAGGCCATGAATTAACATATGAGTAAAGAATAATCATATTATCATCTTCTGGATTAACTCCTGCTTTTTTCCATATCTTTTTTGTATCATCATCAGCATCCGAAAGATAATCAATTTGACCATCCATTTTATACAGATCGCTTATAACCTTTTTTCCTTTAGCTTCATACATCATATCAGGATGAAAAGGTTTTTTCTTTTTCTTTTTCTTTCCATCATCAACTTCTTTAATCATTCCACCATGATCAAATTGAGATTTGTTAATTGTAAAAGTTTTACCGTCTTCTCCTTTAAGTTTAAGAACATATCCATTATTATCTAAAACTTCCACCGGACCACCCATGTATAAAATCTTAGAACCTTTTTTGATTTTCTTAAAATCTTTAAGGTCTATTTTTTTCATATAGTCCTTAGTGAACTTTTCAAATAATTTGATATATTTCATTATGCTTGGTTTTTAATTTCGTCCTTAATATCATTATGAAATTGTTTCATAAAGTCTTTACCTTCTTGTGAATTAACACCATCATCAGTTATCCAATCAATTGCATTACCTAGACCTGAAAAAGGAGTATGATAATTTACATCAGTTGCAGAATCATGTAACTTCTGTAAAGTTTTTAACGGAGTTTTATGATTTACTTTTAAAGCATACTTTAACATTCCATCATAATCAAAATCATTTGACCATTTATCTCCTGGTTTAAATTTCTTTGCTTCATTTAAATCAGCTGATTCACTTAGCTTAATACTTTTAGGATCAATGTTCATTGCAGCCATTTCTTCAGGGCCTTTGCCATCATTGTAATCTACCTTTGCAAATCCTCCTCTAGGATCAATTTCTAAAACTGTAAACGATGCAGGAAACCTAGCATGGCGTGCAGTTATAGTCTTCCCGTCTTTTAAGGCTAGTGCCATTGCTCTAAAATCACCTTTATCGGAAAATCCTTCATTTAATTCTAAACTTTTAATATATTTCATTTTCTTATTTTTGTTTTTGTTTTAAAATTCTTAATTCTTTCTTGTGGTAAGGCAGAGTAATCATCCCAGTAACAAAAAATAAACTGAGATGATACTTCCTTCCTTGTGGTTACTTTTTTAGCCATCCTCTGAAAAGATCCCAGTTTCTAGTTAAGAATACACCGAATGCAATTCCAGCATATATCTTATAACCAAATACCCATAGACCTATTCCTAGACCTAATGATAATAGCGCAGAAAAACCTTTTGAGTCAATCCAACTTACTACTTTTCCAAAAATTTCTTTTGCTTTTTCCATTACTTGTTTTTATTTTTAAAATTTAACTATTTATGATTAATCGTAAAAAATAGTTATTTCGCCAACTGCCGGTCCAGTACCTGCACCAGTTACTTCACTAAATGAAAATTTTCTAATTTGTCCAGTAATAAATCCACCTAGTACTACAGTATTGCCTACTTGATCTTTAACAACGATTGTTTCAGGTGCAGCTGTTGTTGCTCCAGCTCTCGTAGTCATGATCCCAGAAGGATATTTTTTAATAGGACCTTGTGTTAAATTAGTAGTCCCAATAACTTGTTGTGGAACTTGCTGAGTTACATTTATTCCTAAATCTTCATCTCTTAAAAATTGAACATTTGCATCTGTTATTGCGGCTACATCAATTTTTGCTATTCCGTATGTTCCTAATCCCATGATTGTATATTATTTTCTTTATTTATTCAACTAAGCTGAGTTCTTTTTGAACTTGAGTTGAATGTTTACAAGTTCCTCTAAATTTACCAGCAGGACAATTACATGAGAACTGTCCATTTCTATTTGTTACAGTATATTTATCGCCTCTTGATCCAGTAATTTGATATTCTTCTTTTTTAATATTTGCATAAGGATTAATAACCTCTACATCATCAAATGATATATGATCCTCAACAGGAATCCATCCTGGAAATAAGTATTTTTGTCCACCTATTGTTGAGAATGCAATTCCCATATGAGTTTCTAATTTAATTTTCTTTTTCATATTTTATTAATATCTAATTCTCTTGTATTCATTGATGCAAACGGTGTACAGTGTAATTTCTCTACTTCACACCGTTGTGCAGGATATTTTACTTGTTCTCGGTTTGCTATCATTTTAGCTTTAGAGACAGCATGCTTATCATTTTCAGCATCTATATAAATTGTCATTGTTACAGTATATCTCATATCTTATTTTTTAGTTGTTGGCATTAACCACATTCCATCTTTTAATATAACTTCCATTAATCCAGGTATAGTTCTTAAAAGATTTAAACTCTTAAGAGTATCATGCTTAAACATTTTAGTAACTTCTTCTCTGATTCTTTCTTGAGAAACTACATCTTCTAATTTTCTTAACAAACCTGGCTCTTGCATACATTCCCATAATTCATCATCAAATGTAAAACCTTTGGTTATAGAAAATCTTAAACCTCTTATCATTCTTAAAGGATCATCCATTAAAGTTTTCATTGGAGGTAATGGAGTTCTAAGGATTCTATTATTTAAATCTGTAACACCATTAAACATATCTATGATATTACCATTCTCATCTTTACATAAAGCATTAAGAGTAAAATCTCTTCTCATTAAGTCATCCTCTAGAGTTCCTAATTCTAATATAGGTTTTCTTGTTCCAGGTATAACTCCTACTTCTTTCCTAGACATAACAAAGTCAGCAACTAAGCCTTCATGTATATGTCCTTTAGGAAACATAGCTCTTACAGTAAAACAGTCTGGTGTTTTTAAGAATATTTTGAATCCTTCAAATTCAAGGATAGATAACATTTTGTTCCACCCTTCTTCTACTGTCATATCAGTATTATCTAATACAAAAGTAAAGTCGATGTCTTTTGTATGAACTCCTAAGATTTCGTCCCTTACACAACCACCGACTTCAAATATTTTATGTTCCATTTTCCGTTATTTAATTATATTATAAATATAATACATTTTCACGGGATTTGAACTACAGTTTCACGTTATTTTAAAAAAGTTATTAACAATTTTAAAACTATGTTTAATTATACTGATAAACCTAATCTTTTTCTTTCAGCAATCTTTTCTTCTAAACCAGTACACAGTTCTTTAAATTTATCTTCTGATTCAAATGGTTTAACCGAGTCTGCTTTTAACAAATCACCTTTAAGATTTTTAATCATTAAGCTTTCGCCTGAAAGCTCTACTATAAAATTGCCTACTGTCTTTTTCATATTATGCGTTTATTAGTTGTTTACTTTTTTTCCATGTTTTAATTAATTGTACCGCATGGGCTTCAGTACAGCCGAGTTTACTTGCAATAAACTCAGAAAATTCCAGATTAAAGTTTTTGTAACTTTTAATATACTGGTCGAAATAAAATTGTATTTTGTTATTCATATAATATAAATATAAACTAATTTATTGGGAATTGAACTATAAATTCTTGTTTTTTTAATAACCCATTATAGCAGCAAAAACTAAAAGAAGAATACCACCTCCACCTAAAACTTTCCAATACCATTTTTCCACCCAATCATTTTCATAAACAATTAAATGAAATAAAAAACTTAATCCTATAATAAATAGGCATGCAAACATTTCCATTAAGGTTCCCATTAGTAAGCAATTTTACATTTAACTGGCTCAGCTCCATTTAATACATTTACCAGTGTTTCCTTTAATTCTTCAAAGTTTGGTTTATCTTTAAATTGCATTTGGAATGTTTCACTACCTACTGTAAATTCCATTCTTCCTGTTGTGGTGGACTTACTTGCCCTACCTAACCAAGGATTTCTTGCTGGTCTAAATATTGTAATTCCGTACCATTGGCCTCCTGTTACTTGTACTAATATACCTTCAACAGAGGTGGTACTTTTAATTGGTTTTTCTTTAACAATTTTAATCATTTTTTTATTATTGGTTAAACTTCTAATACTAATTGATTGTCTATATGTACATCAAAAGGTAAATAAGATTCTAATAATTTATTACCATCATCTTTGTATTTCAATACAGCAACTTCTTTAGCTTTAGCTTCTACTTCTATATCTACGGCATAGCCATAGTCATTAATTTTTTCGTATACAAAATCAGCGTGTGCTTGTGCTTTACAACCTGGATCTTCGAATGTTCTTCGGCATGATGAATAATGAAACAAAGGTTTTACATTATGATGATGCCATGTAGTCATTGCCAATTCAAATGCTTCTTGTTCTGATAAACCACCTGGTTGAAATCTATGATGATGAAAATCAAATGTAATAGGTACTTGTACTTCGGAAAAGATACCATCATATAGATCTTTTACAGAATACATACTTGCCTTATCATCATTCTCTACAACCAACCTGGCTTGAGCCGATTTTGAAAGTCTTTTGTAATTATCTGACCACCTTTGTAATGTAGCCTTCTTATCTCCATAAACGCCGTTACAATGAATATTAATAGGATAATGATTAGATTGTTCTAATCCCATAATATCCATAATCTCTGCCGTTTGATTAAGTTCTTTGATTGTTTTTGTTACAAGTACTGGATTAGGAGATCCTAGTACATTGAAAGGTCCTGGGTGGAAACTGAGTCGCTGCCCGTACTTTTTAGAAAGATTACCAGCACCTTTAAGTAATATAGATATTTTTTGATAGTCAGGTAAATCTTTGAGTTCATACTCTGACATCCAAGGAAACATGTTTGATGACATGCGATAAACCTTAAATCCATTCTTTTCATTCCATTTAATAATCTCAACAAGATCTCGGATATTTTGTAATGCAAGATTACTTACGTGAGATAATCCATTAGATTCAAATGTTGCTTTTCTGCATGTTCGATTAACCGTAACAGGTATTTGTCGTAAATTTAGATTTATGCAGCAATAACCTAGTTGAGTTTGTGGATTCATATATTTGTATTTAATTTAATTATAACAAATATTATAGGTATCTGAAAGAAAATTTAAAATTAGTTGCCATAACAGCACCATGTAGTTAATATGTACTTATCACTTGATTTTGGTACACAGCCTCTATGTACATACGGCCAAGATGCAGGGTGAATTATTAAAGTACCTGCCTTAGGCTGTACTGCAAAATATTTTTCTGAACCTTCCTCTTTAAAATAAAATTCAGTTTCACCACCTTCAACAACATCATTTAAATACAGTATAAAAACAAATAATCTATCTTTAGCCTCTTCACCATAATTTTCTAAATGAAAAGAATTAAAATGACCGTCGTTTTTTCTATACTTTTGAATTTGAAATAAAGGATAATAAGTTTTATCCATAATTACATTGCTTGGATCATATTCATCACCTGGACAAAAATCACTTAAATATTTTAAATTAAAGAAATTAAACTTACCAGCTACAATATTAGTTAAAAGATAATCTTCTTTTCCATCTCCTGATACAAGATCATAATCTGTAGATTTTTTAATACCTTTTAAATTACCGAAACCGCCTTCATGTGCTTTACCGTTTTCGATAGCCCATTCGTGCCTATCAATTATTCTTTGGCATTCTTCCTCTGTGAATGCATTTTCAAAAATTCCTATTGAGTCTTTAAATTCCATCTTTATTATTTTTTGTTATTTGATCCATTTTGCTTCCAATCTATCCAGAACCCAACAGCTACCATTAAATGTAAAAATATTGATAAACCGTATTCATATGCATCATGCCATGTAGCAAAATGTAAATGTACATGTCCTATGATCCAAAAAGGTATAGCCATTTGTTGACTGTACCATATTAAGAAAAATGTAATAAATCTTTTAAAAGAATTAGGTTCTTTATTTTTATCTTTTAATACTTCTACTAACCAATCATAATCAGGGTGCTTTTTTGTAGCTAATAACCTAAATGATATTAAGTCAGCTAATTTTTCTATAGATCCCATACAGATTTTCTTTTTCTTTTTGCTAATGCAAGTTTTATTATAAAAATTAATTTTTTAATCATTGTCTTCTAATCTTACAAACTCATCTTGAGTTATTTCTACCTGTACCCATTCTTGATAACTTTCATTAAAGGGTAAGTATGTATAATATTTAGATATATTTCCAGTAACAGCTTCTTGTCTTTTAATCCAAATTAGTATTTTCATATAGTATATTTATTTAGCTCCTATTATTTCATCAATTATTCCATACTTAAGAGCTTCTTCTGAATTCATCCAAAAATCTCTAGTTGCATCCTTTGCTACTTTTTCTGGTTTTTTACCACAATATTTCCCTAACAGAACAAAAAGTTCTTTATTAACTTTTTTCCATTCTGTCCAATCTATTTCAGCATCTTGTATGTTTCCACTAAAACCACCTGATGATTGATGCAACATTGTTGTTGAATGTTTTAATGAACTTCTTTTCCCTTTTGTTCCTGCACCTAGTAAAACAGATCCCATAGATGCAGCCATGCCAGTATTTACTGTTCTTATATCTGATTTAATATAATCCATAACATCTACCATAGAGAGTCCTGATTTAACAGAACCTCCTGGAGAATCAATATGCATTGTGATATCTTTTTTCTCTACACTATCCAAGAACATTAATTGAGCCTGAACAATTGTTGACATTCCATCATTGACTGGTCCTGCAACCCAAAGTAATCTATCCATCATTAATCTTGAGAAAATATCAATTTGGGTAGCTCTCATTTCCCTCTCCTCTAAAATATAAGGAGTCATTGAGTTTTCAATTTGCTTTTCATAATAATTTAATTTAGATGAACTAACATTATGATCACTCATTGCATATTTTTGAAATTCTTTTCCGTAATTCATTTGCTTTTAAAGTATTTAATTATTATATGTGCTGATTTATAATTTGTAGCTAAAGGTATTCTATGAACATCGCATAATCTCATTAACATTGCAATATCAACATCATGAGGGTGTTTATCTAATGGATCTCTAAAAAATATAACTGCATCCATTTCACCACGAGTAACCATTGCACCAATCTCTGCATCCCCACCTAAAGGTCCGCTGTTTAAACATTCAACCTTTAAGCCTGCATTTTCAATCATACCTCCAGTTGTTCCTGTTGCTACTAAGTCTACATCTTTTCTTTTAAAAAAATCTAATCTTTTCATAACAAAAGCAACCATATCTGCTTTCTTTCCATCGTGTGCTACTAAAGCTATTCTCATATATTTGTTATATCAATTATTAATTCTCCTTTAGTACCTTTTACATTAATTGTACCGCCTTCTTTTAAATCACCTTTAAGAATGTATTCTGATATTTTATTTTCAATCATTCTTTCAATAGTTCTACGTAATGGTCTTGCGCCATATTTAGGATCATAACCTTGATTTAAGATTAATGTTTTGGCTCCTTTAGTTATTTTAAAATTATAACCTCCTACTTCTTCTAAATTAATTGCAAGTTCTTTACATTCTTTAGTTAAAATATCCATTACATTATCTTCTGTTAATCTGTTGAATACTACAATCTCATCTATTCTATTTAAAAATTCTGGTGAAAATTTATTTTTTAAAGCTTTTCTTAAAATAGTTTTTTCTTCTTCAGCTTGATTAACCATTTTAGTAGAACTTTCAAATCCTATACCTTGACCAAAATCTTGTAGCTTCCTAGAACCTGTATTTGATGTTAAGATTATTAAACAATTTCTAAAATCAACAGTCCTTCCTAATGAATCAGTTAGCTGCCCATCATCTAGCATTTGTAGAAGTACATTAAAGACCTCTGGGTGAGCTTTCTCTATCTCGTCAAATAATATAACAGAATGAGGTTTTCTCTTTACCTGCTCTGTTAAAAATCCACCACCTTCAAATCCTACATATCCAGGAGGTGCTCCAATTAATTTAGAAATAGAATGAGGTTCCATATATTCAGACATATCAACTCTAATTAAAGATTCTTCTGTATTAAAAAGATATTCTGTAAGCTCTTTTGCTAACTGAGTTTTACCTACACCTGTTGGACCTAAGAAAATAAAGTTACCCATTGTTCGGTTTCTTTTTCTAATTCCTACTCTATTTCTTTGCACGGTTACTGCAATTTTATTAACTGCATCTTCTTGTCCTATAACCTTTGATGATAAATGTTTATTTAAACCTAATAAATTTTTATTTTCTTTATCAGATATTTTTTCTATAGGTACTCCTGTTGATTTAGACACGACTTTTAATACATCATCTTCAGTAATTTCTAATTGATTGACAGCCATCTGTTCTTTCCATACCGCAAGATCGTGATTAATTCTTTCCTTAAGAGTTAAACATGCATCCCTTTCTTTAGCAGCTACTTCATAAAGTTGTCGTGATACTGCCTTTCTTTTAGCATTTTCCTTTTCAACTAATTTTTCCTCTAATGATTTTATCTTTTGAGGTATTTTCATATTAGTTAAATGTTTATAAGAACCAACCTCATCTAAGATATCTACTGCTTTATCAGGAAAGTACCTATCCATAATATAACGATCAGCGAGTTTTACAATTATATCAATAACTTCATCTGAATATGATACACTGTGGTGCTCTTCATACTTATGTCTTATATTAGAAAGTATTTCTATTGTTTCTTCTAAAGAAGGAGGATTAACCACAACTTTTTGAAACCTTCTGTCCAAAGCTCCATCATCTTCAATGTTTTCTCTAAACTCATCAAATGTTGTTGCACCTATACATCTAATTTCTCCTCTTGCTAATGCTGGTTTAATAATGTTTGACGCGTCTAAGGATCCTGTAGAACCACCTGCCCCAACGAGAGTATGTAATTCATCAATAAAAACAATAATATGTGGATTAAGTATTAACTCATCTACAATACTTTTCATTCTTTCTTCGAATTGTCCACGATATTTAGTTCCTGCTACAATTGTTGATAATTCTAAGGTATAGATAACTTTACCTTGTAATGATACAGGAACATTACCTTCTACCATTTTTAATGCTAAACCTTCAACGATTGCAGTTTTACCTACACCAGGTTCTCCAACTAAAACAGGATTGTTTTTTCTACGTCTTCCTAGAATTTGTATAACCCTAAGGATTTCATCAGTTCGTCCGATGACTGGATCTAATTTACCTTCAACAGCACGCTTACTTAGATTAGTACCGTAAGTATCTAAAACTAAAGTTTGTTTTTTAAATCTCGGTTTTCTTTGCTTGTCTTTTTCTTCTTCTGGATAAATTTCTCCCATAGTTTTATTTTGTATAATTTAATTATAACAAAAAATAACCAGTTCTGAAAGTGGTTATTAATGTATATTAATTATACTGCGAAATAAAAAATGGTTTAAGTTAAGATTTAATAGAAATACTTAAATCACGGGTTCCTTTAATTAGGCGATGAATTAAGCCTTTAGGAATGTAAATAATTTTACCAGGTTCTAATGATTGAGGTAGTTCATTATCAAATTGAAATTCCCAATCATTTTCATGCAATGATTCAACATAGCGATCTTCATCATCAGCATGCCATTTATATAAATGATCTGGTGCCGAATGATCAAAGTGTCTTAATACAGTATCATAGGAATAAACTTCTTCAGTAAAAGGTTTAGCCAAATCATCCATTTGGTTTATAACCTTTTCATTAGCGTGCTTTCCACATTTACAAGATTTGCACGCCATTATTTTACTTTATAAGATTTAAGAATATCTTTTAACTCTGCAATATCAGCAGGATTTAATGAAATGTAATCCATACCAACATTTATTTGCATACATTTTCTTCCTAGGCCAAAATCTTCAATATCTTTAGGTCCAACAAATGTAGTTATTAAAACATTTTTATCACCTTTAAGTCCTCCTTGATTCCATGAACCTATATCCTTTCCTTCTTCAATAGCAATTGTTTTAGCAGGAACTTGAGTATATACATCTTCTATACCTTCTTTTAAAGATTTTTGAAAATCCTCAGTATCTGGAATTAAATCTTCGGCACCTAATGCTTTTGCTCTTTTTGCAATAAACTTAGCAGCTTTTGCTTGGTCTTTTGCTCTACCATAAGCCATGATAGCATTTTTAAGATCTTCTAAATTAGCAATAGGAAAACTTCCATCAGCTAAAGCAAAACCTTTTGCTGCCATTTCTTTTCTTTGTTCTGTATCATAGTTTTCAGAAACAAATTTACTATAGGATTTAAAAGATTCCATTAATTCTACATAATTACTCCCTTTCTTAGAATATACTGAAGTAATTTTAAAATCACCTTTAACAGATTTACCTGTATCTTGTTTATAATATTTAGGATAATAAGCTTTAAAGAAAAGATTAGGTTCAAGTTCTCCAAAGAAGTGACTCATTTTACCAACAAAGAACTTTGCCTTTGGGTATATCTTTAAAACATCTTTTTCTGTTTCAGCATTATTTACTTTAGTATCATATGACTTTACAAATTTAGCTTCTGTAACTGATTCAAACTTTTTAATGTTTTTCATTACCTTTCTAATATCCGTATCACCTATCTTTGCATATACTGCATTAGGAAATGAATTACCGATTGCAGCATTATAAACTTCACCATTAGGTCTTACTACATAACTCCCACCTTCATATTTATCACCACCCATTGATATTTCAAAACCTGCACCACGACCTGCATCATATTCCATATCATGAACAGCAGTTTTCATATTATCCAATTTTTCAATTGCCTTTGCTATTACTTCAGCAACATCTTTTACTTGCTTTTCAGAAAAGCTAAATTTAGCTTCATTAACCTTACTCTCATTAGCCAAATTATATTCAACATCCTCAATAAAATCTTCTTCTGTAAAATTACCGTAATCATCAAAGAATTTTTTAGCATTTCTTTTTGCCATTCTTTCTAATGACTTAACATAATCTTTAGCATAACTTAATGGTACATTACCTGCCTTTATAGCTTTCATTAATCCTGCATCCATAATTCTTGCAACATCATTCCACCCTTTAGTTCCTCTCCATGTAGATTTTAATAAATCAATAGCTTCATCAACCGATTCAAACTTTTCAGCCTTTCTCATTTCACTAGCTTTAGCTTTAAGTTCTTTAAATTCATCTTTTAATTTAGTATTAGCACCTTTAACAAATCTGTCTAATCCCCAATTAAATGAAGCAGTAAATAATTTATAAAAAGGTAAAGCTCCAAACTTTTTACCATAAGTAGAATACTTTAACCAATCTAAAAAGCCTTGCGCCATTTCTTTAGATAATTTAATACCTTCTACTTCAGATGCATTTCCATTTATAACATCTTTAAGTAATCTATCAGCAGCAGCTCTTCTTTCTAGGATAGAACCCACCGCTTCATCTATTCTTTTTAAATTTTTCATTACCTTTTTTTATTTTATTATTTATTCAGGGTACTGTTTAATAAGTTTCCAACCTCTAACAGATTTAAGTGGATTAAAAACAATAATAGCCTGTAAATCAGCTTGGAAGTCTCTAGGATCATAATCATAATAGATTATACCTGCATACCCTGCTTTCATTAAAGCTTTAGTACCTTTATTTTGTAATACCTCTTTTGCATTAGGATTACTTACCATCTCAGTTGACCACTCATAAGGTTCAACACCAATAGATTCTAATACTTCTATAACATCATTATTATCTAAATCACCAACTTTACCTGTAACTTTACCTTCATATTGATAAGCTTCATCGCTTCCGTTATTAATAATATTTGAAAACCACCCTTTATCACTATGTGTTTTTTCTAAAGCAAACCACATAGGGTTAGAATTTAATTTATTAATTGGTTCAAAAGCAGCATGATAAACCTTTCCTTTTAGTTTATCACCGCTAAGATATCTTTCTAATATAATTTGATTAAATTCTTTAATATATTTCATTACCAAGGGTTTGTTGATTTTAACCCTAATTGCTTACCAAATAGACTTGGTCCATAGCATGCCCAAAAGCCAGCTTTGTTTGGATCCATCTTTTTCTTTTGATCACATTGGTGCCTTGCCCAAAAACTAGCAGCTGCACCTGGATCATCGTTCTTTACAGATAATTTAGGATCTCCCCATTCAATCTTCTTTGCAACAATCTTTCCTGTTTCTTTATCAGTTCTTCCACTATTACGATAAACAATAAACTTTCTATTACCGCCTCTTTCTGGTGAATCTAATTTAACATCTTTTGTTCTACCAGATTTGCGATCTTTGTAAATTGCTTTCTTTCCTACTTCAAGGTTCTTAGCCATAAATCCGCTTTTACCTTTTAATACTAGATTTCCTTTATCCCAATATTGTTTAGCTTCTTCAAATAATTTACTATGAGCATCAGATCCTAAACGAAAAACACTATCATCTAAACCTATACCATTATCTACATGGTACTTAAGTTCTTCAGATACATTTTTAAAATCTTTAAATCCTTTTATAAATTTCATTACTTAGGTAAGCCTGTTGTTTTTAATTTTTTATCTTGCCCTTTATCAATTACTTCTTTAGCAATATCAGCATCAGCTCCAAATTTTCCTTTAGGTCCATTCTTTTTAGGATCATCTAATGGTCTACCCCAAGTTCCTGGAGCTTTAGTTAAAAATGAATTAACTCTAGCATAACCCCACTGTTCTTGCCCAGCACCTGGTCTATGTCCACTCTTCCATGCAGCCATACCTCTTCTCATTACTAATCTTAATAAAGGTAATGATACTCCAGTTTGATCTGCTTTCTTTTTAAGCCCAGTTTCAATTCCCTTTCCTTTTATAGGACCACGATCTCCACCAGCCTTTTCATCTAATGATTCTCCTAAACCTTCAGAGTAAAGTTCTTTTAACCAACTATCTAAATCTTTGTTAGGTTTAACTTTATCACTAAATTCTTTATAAAATCTTTTCTTAAAATCAGCAAAGTTTTTAGCTTCTTCCATCATAATATGTAATTCACTCATTACACCTTCATTAGTAACCATTTCTTCTAAAGCCTCATCAGCATATAAATCATCAAATGCTTTTGTATGTTTAGATTTCTTTAAAAGTTTTTTGCCTTTAGTATCACCTGGCATTTCTTTATAAGCATCTGGATCATCATCAGACATCTTAGATTGTTTTGCCATTTGATCTACTTTATCACGAGCGGTTGATGTAGATATACCTTTATAATAGCCATCGCCTTCAATTTTATCTTCAAAGGATTCTTTCTCCTTTTTCTTTTCTAATAAAAATTCTGTATATTTTTTAATGAATTCCATTAGTCCATTCTATGTTTTTCAAGCCTAGCATCAATCTTTGCTTTCTTAGCTTTTAACTTAGCATATTCTTTTTCTTGCTTCATCATAATAGAACCATACTTATCAGCAATCTTGCCACCTTCTGGTTCAGCCTCCTGTTCCATGTCTCTGAGTGTTTGAGCCATTTCTTCAGTTAAATCTCTAAGTTCTTGTTCTACATACCTTTGATCATCTAATAAATCCATATACTTATCAAAGCTTAACCTACGTGATTTTGCTTTAGCTGGTTTAAATTTAGGTAATTCTCTTCGAGTTGCTCTGAACGCCATTAATACTGGATCATTCATATCAGTAGCTTCATTAACTTCTAATATATCAGTAGAATCAAATTCGTTATCTTTTAACTTTTTCAATAACTCTTTGTCATTCTTTGCATCAAAATCATAATCAGCTTCTCCACTAACAACTACATAGTATCCTTTTCCTTTTTTATAAATCTCAGCATTAGAACCTTGACCGTCAGAAGTAGATCCGATATGATTTTTTGAATTATATGTTCCTTCAGTAACTGATTCTTCTAATCCGTCCTTATTTACTAATGTTAATTTCACAGAGTGATGTAACCCGGTTTTTCTTTTACCAGCTTTACCTTTAATAACTCTTACATAAGCATCAGCTCCACCAACCTTTCCATCTACTCTTAGGTAAATATCGCCATATTGGCTTTTAACATAATCACCTGGCATAATTTGACCTCCTTTAGCTTCAGTTAAAGATTTTTTAAATTCGGAATATTCATTTATATGTTTCATAATTACCAAGCATAATTTTTAGCCTTTACTGCTCTGGCTCTATCTTGAATTCTTTTAGCATAATTCTTTACTTCTTTACTATACCAGTTATCTTTTCTACCTTCATCTTCAGCTTCTTTCTGCTGTCTTTCATAATCCTTATATCTTTGGTAATCATCTAAAAGATTTTTAATGTAATTAGCACCATCAGTTATCTTAATACTTCTTCCTCTTGGATCTTCACCAATAGTAAGGTGTCCGTATTTATCCATAGTTCCAGCCTTTAATGCATCGGATATATGTTGATTTAATAATTCAATAGAATCTTTAACTGATTTATCAACATCAGTCATTGCAGCTCTATCAGTTAAGATAGCATCATACCTTGCTTGATTTTCTTTTTTAATAGTTTTAGCATCCTTTAACGCAGTTGCACCTAATTTAGCATTGGTACGATCTGATTTTAATCCACTTACATCGTACTTGTCTCTTAAACTGTCTAAATCTAAAACATAAACACGAGTTGCAGCATCGATAAGATTCTTTCTTGTTACTTTAGCCGCAGGAGCACCTTCCCATCCATTATATAAAGAATTAGTGTCATAATCTTTTGCAAGAATTCCATATCTTTCTTCAGTTCCTTTTCTATGTCTACTATATGAAGATCCTCTGTCCATTGAAAAACCATGATACATTCCAATTCCTCCTCTAATAACAGAAAGTACTACTCCATATTTAGAAATGTTACCTAATGATAACCCACCCGGTAAATATTTTTTGTTTGCCTTTGCCCATTTAATAAATCCTGGATCTGCATCAACAAAGAATCCTACTTTATTTGGATTCTTAGCATCACCACCTTTCCAATAAGCCTCTGGTGTAGTTGTTGTAAAATCAGCATCTGAAATTTTATCTAAAGCAAGACTAGCAAATTTTTGCATATCTTTTGCAATATTACCTCTCCATCTTGACTTGCCATCTTGTGCAGCGAATTGCCTTAATATATCTGAACTGAATCTTTCGGTAATTAATTCAGTTTCTAGAGACTCTTTAAATAATTTATAGTCTTTAAAATGTTCCATGTTAAATAATTTGTTTTCTTTATTTATTCAACAAGGATGGAGTTATTTTTTGATTTCCTCTACTCCTAAATGTTGTTGAATTATTTTAACGATTTCTTCGTCTTGGCGAACTGTACCAAATTGCTCCCAATCACTATCTGAAAGAATAGAACCGACCTGTGAAGCCAGGCCGGTACTTGTGATTAATGCATCCACACCTCGTGTATACCAATCTCTTACTCTTATAACTCCACCACCTTTATATAAACGAACTACTTGTTCATTATCAATATATCTTTTGTGGAATCCCATACTTAAACAGTTTCTACAACTGGATCAACTTCATCCATTAGATTATTTAATTCCTCTTCAGCTGCATTGTACTCATCAATTGGTACATCAAGAATAACATCTGGAGAATTAACTTCTTTATCCAATTCAGCCATGTGAGCATGATTTTCTCTAAGCCCTTTATTATCTTCATGAACTTTATTTACTACATCAGCAAGATCTTTACCAAATGCAGCCATCATTTCAACAAAATCACGTGCAGCAAAGAATCCTTTACCTTTCATTGAAGTAATCATTGTCCAAAAGATTGTAATACTTGTACCTCTTAATTTAACAATACCATCCCAGTCTTTTTCTCTAACTACAGATTGTTGTTCTTTTAAATTAGAATATAACATAATTAAACCTGTTGCAGTTGTATGACCCCAATCAGCTTCTTTTTCTAAAAACTTCATTATTTGTTTATAAAGTTTTGCTGTTCCTACTGGAATATCATATTCATTAGTTTGAAGAGATCTTAATAAATCTTCATTCTTTTTTAATGCAGCTTTTTTATCTGCAATGATTTCACTCATCTTACGAGGATTCTCGTTAACTATTTCATTAGGATCTGTTACAACACCACCTTGTGCAGTAGGATCCATTTTAACTGTCTTTGCCATCTTTATTTGTTTTTGTTTTAGGTTTCGGCGTTGCTGCCTGAAATTCTTTATTAATATTTCCACATTTACTACACTCCATTGTATCTAAAGGTAATAACCTATCTTGGCCATCTGGTGAAATAAACCTGCTTACCTTTCTTAAAAAGAAAGCTGGTCTAAATACATTATGGCCACATTCATCGCAAACTATTTCTAGTGTTGAATCGATGTCTATGTTCATTTGTTTACTGTCCATTGCCATTATTTAATTATATGGATTTATTCTTTTTTGTTTTAACTTTATTAATTTCACTTAATTTATATTCAGAATCAATATGATTACTATTTACATGATCCCATAGTGAAAGGCTAGGATGATCAGGAAATTTAGGATGGGGTTGGTTTTTAGCCCATCTCTTAGCTTTAACAAAACCTTCTGGTGAATATTCAAATTTACCTTCATGCTTTGGTAAAAACCAAGATTTAACTTTCCTAACTATTTTATGTATAATATCCATTTATTATTATATGTAATTTTTAAGTTTAGTTTAAGTATGTTCTTACAAAATCTAAATCCTTTTGTGTATCTATTCCTTTATATAAACCAGCTGCCCTGGCATAACTAAACTTAATTCCATTATCACCCCATCTTATTTGTTCTAAATTTTCTACAATTTCATTTGAGGTTTCAATCATTATATTTTTATTAATCCTTTCTGTCATTTCTCTACTAAATCCATAAATTCCAATATGTCTTTTAATGTATAAAGGTGATCCAAATAATGGACTTCTAGTAAACATTACTATTTCTTGTTGATCTAAGATAGCCTTTACAGTATTTCTATCCGATTTTTGTTTTTCGGTAATTTGGCCTACTAAGGTAGCTATTTTAGATTTATTCTTTTTTAAAGTACCTATGAGATCATTTATATCTTCTTCATTAATAATAGGCTCATCACCTTGAACATTAATTACAAAGCCATATTCATTCTTATAACTTTGATAGGATTCTAAAACTCTATCAGTTCCCGTTGGATGATTAACATTAGTTAAAACTGATTCTCCTCCAAATAATTCAACAGCTTTTTGTATTGCAGTGCTGTCGGTTGCAACAATAACTTTATCAGCCTTAGATTTTTTTACAGCTTCATAAACCCATTGGATCATAGGTTTACCGTTTATATCAGCAAGAGGTTTACCTGGTAATCTAGTTGATCCCCATCTTGCTGGAATAATTGCAATTACTTTAGACATTTTCTTTGTAAATTAATTGTGAATTCATATTATCAATTTTTGTAAATGAATATCCTAATTTTTCAAAACCTTTAACTACTTCTGTTAGCTTAGGTATATTTGCTAATTTATTATTTTCAAAAAATATTTTCCCTGGTCTAAATGTAGGTCTTTCAACTAAATCTTCTAATAAGTTTTTCATTATTACATGTTCATGGCCTTCGGTATCTAATTTAATAAGTTTAACACCTTTAATATTATTTTCTTTGGCTAAAGTTTTCCAAGATTTAACTTTTATTTTAGTAATGGTTGTCACTTCATCATAATCAATATTGTTCATGGAACAGTATTCATGAACTACAACATGTTTTTCGCCAATACTATTTGATCCTCTTACCCACTGTGGTAGATTATACTTTATAAGATCTTCTGGAGTGACCCAATGAATATCCATATCGCCATCTGTGTCTGATATGCCTACATTTATTTTTGTTACGCCTTTAACTTCTGGTAAGTTATTAAAATAATGGGGTAAAGGTTCTATTGAAATTCCTTTGCCAGGGGTCTCACTTTGAATTATTGTGTCAAAATCACAGGTTCCAATTTCTATAAAATCATAATATCCTTCATTTTGATGCATTAAGTTATATTCTAATTCCCAATTATTTTTAATAAAATCATCAAAAGTATCTTGTATTTGATCACTTAAAAATAAAAATCCAAAAAACTTGGTATTATCTAAATATTGATTAATTCCCCTTTTTCTAAGAGCATGTGCTAATATAGCATATTCATATCTTCCACTACCATCATTATAAGTTATGTCCGATAAAATATCATTATGAATAAAATAAGTACAATGTAAAGTATCTACTTTAATTAAGCCTTGATGTTTTCTCTGGCATATAGGATAATAATTAGAATTCTCTTGAAAATAACCATATTGAGTTGCTTCATTATGAAAATTAGCATACCACATTGTAGGGGATAGTTTTAGCATTGGCCCAGCAAACTTTAAAGATCTTAAATCATAAAAGTGTTGTAAAGTATCTTTAGTTATAAAGTTATCACAATCAGCTATAAAATAATGAGCTCTTTTTTCTTTTGCATAATCAATAGAACCTTGTCTTATGTCACCTAAAATTTTAAATCTTTCAATATTCCATTCATGTTCGCCATACTTTTTTAAACCTTCAAATATATTATCACTGTTATAATAAACAGACAAATATTTAGATCCATGTTCTTTTACAAATTTATCAAGAACGGTTTTAGTATTATCTTTATTATCATTAGTTCTAATCCAAAGATGTATTTTATTTTTATCATATGTTTGATTTAAAATACAATGTAGATAAAAATCTAAGCAGTAGCCTTTATCTTTAGCTAATATTGCTATAACTATTTCTTTCATATTTAATTGTCTAATTGATAATCATTAGGCGGTAATTCTTTTAATAAACTACCTGGAGGATATTTAGATTCCTCTTTGCTCTTTTGTCCTAAATAACCACTATGATGTCTTTTAGAATAATCTTCCTTTGTAAATTCTATTGCTTTCATTGTTTCAACTACAAGCAGATCACCCATAACAGTCATAAGAGTTGTTGAAATTGTAGGAGTTAATCCTAATGGGCAAATTTCTTCAGCATCGCCAATATGTAAACATATATCTGATTCTTTGCACAGTTCACTTTCTTTTTTACCTGTTATACTGATTATGTATACATGAGGATATATGTTTTTTGCTAACTTTATTAATTCTAAAATTTCTCTAGTCTTGCCTGAATTAGAAAGTAAGAGTAATACATCACCTTCTTGTAAAATTCCTAAATCTCCATGCTGTGCTTCGCTAGGGTGTAAATAAACTGATGGTGTTCCAGTTGAACTAAACGTAGTTGAAATGTTTAAAGCAATTTGTCCAGCTTTACCCATTCCTGAAGTTACTAATTTATTACAGCCTTCAATTAAATCAACTGCACCTTTATAGTTATTATCTAAAGGAATATTACTTATAGCATCTATTTCCTTTTGTATTAATTTTTTAATTGATTCTTTCATAATTATCTATATCTTATTGCATTTGTTGGTTCATACCATTCTTTTATTGAAGATGCTGGTATTGAATGATAACCTAATAATCTTTGAATATCATTATTAAAATCTGATTGTCTTTTTAAACCTATGGCTCTTGGATAATCTAAAAGTTGTTTATAATATGGTACTGATAAAGTGATAGGTATTGCTATTCTGTCATTTTGAGTTTTATTAATACCTGATGCATGATAAACATTGGAATTCCATATAATAAGATCACCGGCTTTACCAGTCATATTAATACTATTTTCTTTCCAATATTCTTCACTAGGCTCTTCTTCTTTTAAATGAGATTTTGGTAATATTAAAGTTCCACCGTTCTCAATAGTAAAATCATGTACCATTATTAACATATTTAAAAGTATAGGAGTTGCTCCTGAATAACCACTAATATCACGATGTACCTTTTTATGGAACATCTTAGATTCAGAAGGTACATTGTTTAAAGCAGTAAAAGAATTTAATATACAATCTCTTTTAAAGTAGTTATCCTCTAGATCCTTTATCAAGCCTCTATCTAACATTACTTGTAGAAACTCAATAAACAAATCATCGCTAGCTAAAACATTCATTGCAACACCATCTGATACAATACCATTATTATTTTCTTTTCTGATTTCAGAATGTTCTTTAAAGAGTTTTGGTAGTCTTTCTTTAAATTTATTAAGCCATTCATCATTAACCCAATTCCTAAGTATAGTATAACCTTCAGTTTCTAATGCAGTATGTTGAAATTTAAATTTATTCATTTTATAAAAATTTTTCTCCGTCTTTCCTTTGGCGAATTATTTTAGCAGGATTCCCATAAGCTAAAACATTATCTGGTAAATCCTTTACGACTAAACTACCTGCACCTACAACAGAATTTTCACCGATCTTAGTTCTATCAAAAACAGTTACACCTAATGTAATTGCAGCAAAGTCTCCTAGCTCTACATAACCACCTGTAATTGAACCTGCAGATATGCTAGCATAATTTCCAATAATACAATCATGCTCTACTTGAGCACCCGTTGCAAAGAATGCATGATCACCAACAGTTGCCCTAGGATTAAATATAACTCCAGCCATTGCTACAATACCTTCTCCAAATTTTACGTGTTCACCTATTATACAAGATGGATGAATTGCATTAAAAAATTTAAATTCAGGTACTAATTTTTTAACTTGTGATGCTACGTAGTATCTTGTCCAATTATCACCTATAGAAATTACAGCACCATGAATATCAAAAATAGGTATAAGATGCTTAATGTTTTCTTGTCGACCTATAATCTTATATCCAAACTTTTCAGTATTAAGTTTTTCTTGGGCATCAATTATACCAACGATATTATACTTACCTTGTTTGTGTATAATATCAATAGTGTAATGTGCTTGATCACCGCCACCAATTAAAACTATATTTTTCATTCTCTATTTATTATTATATGTAATTATATTCATTTGTTTACCTTTTAAATGGGCAAGCATCATACAGCAAATCTAAATCTATCTCTATTTTGTAATCTTTAATTTTAGGATCTTTTACTATGTCGGCTAATTTACTTTTAGCTGTTACTTTAATAGGTTTTGTATCAGCCCTTTTCACTGATAAAAAATAATCTCTAAATTTAAAACCATCACCATACACTTTATCTGATAATTCTATCCAATAAGAAGGTATCCCATAAGAATCACCACAAACTATTCCATGTAATGAACTAGATAATATTACCTCGCATTTATTTACTTCATCTACAAAAGTATTAGTGTTAGTAGCTGTTGGGTGTATAACATTTACTGATTTATCTTTCTTTAATTGCTCTACCCATTCAGTATGATAATCTACATAGTGTGGAACAATACCATACTTATATTCTTTTAAAACATTAGGTTTATAAAATTTAGAATAAAGTAAAGCAGGATCTCCATAAATTTCCGGACATTCTATATTATGACTAAGTAGTATATTTCTTGTTAAGGGTCCTCTAACTGCATGTATTTTATTAGGTATATGTTTTAAACTAGCAGCAGAACTTATAAATCCTGTACCCCAAACTTCATAATTATCAGAACCTGGTGATTGTAAAATGCTTCCTATACAATAATACCTAAATGTTGAATTAGCTTCACTCGTATCTATTACATTAACTTTTCTTTCAGATATAGCTTCACATAAATCTTTATTTAATTCATCTCCCCAATTTCCGCTACCGCTCCAATAACATATATTAAGATCCTTCATTATAGGCATCTATTAATTCTTTAAAAAACCATTCACCAATTTTATCTTGGCTCAATTTATCTTCCCATAGATTCAAACAATTAGTCTTTATCTCTTGCATTTTTGCAGGATCTTTTAATAACTCTTTGGCAACATCCACAAAGTTTTTTGGATTCTTTTCAAATATACAATGAACACCATCTTCAAGTACAACATTATTACATAAAGGATAATCTTTTCCTAATGGTTCAGTTATCATAATGACACCTTCTTGTATAAATTCACCTATCTTCCATCCTAAATACGAAGATGCACTCCAAATAAACCCAAGCTTTGTATCTTTTAAAGAATTAGCATAAACATCCCTAGGCTTCATATGAACTACTGTATTATAGCCTTCTGTTGCCATACTGCGAGCCCCATTCATAAGTGTTAATCTAGCATTACTCCATGCTGGCCAATCCTTTGGATCTGGTGGTGTACCTGAATTGGTATGTCTCATTGTTGCTTGAACATCAATAGATCTATTTCTAGTTAATAAATCGTGCTTATTCCATTTATAATTAATTCCACCATTTCCTTCTACTGAAGTCCATGATCTCCATAATCCACAAGGAATAATTCTATCTAAGTATTTACTATCAATAGGAAGTTTTGTATAATCAATAATGTTAGGACTATAATGATATTTAAAAATCTTTTGATAATCATTAGCATTCATATGTTTAATATGTTGATCAACAAAATGGAATGCATCTTCATATACAATATACCCTATCGGTTTATCATTAACATATAGAGAATTGCCTGGAATAGAATCATCCTGGATTAAAATAAATCCTAAACGATCTGCAACATGCCTTAGTGCATTACGGAGTGCAAATGTATAGTGAAAATCAAAGTTAGCTCTTATTGTATACATATTTATTTTTATTTTATATTGAAAGTGGCCTATTCATATTTGACAATTCATCTATTGTTTCATTGTAATTTTTAAAAGTTAGCGGTTGGTCATTATGAAAAAGTTTTGGTGTTGGTTTATTTTGAGTATAAGTTTCTAATTGAAAAATATAATTATACTTTGGATTTGTTGGTTCAAGATATTCTTTACATTGTTTAGATAATTCAGTATCATTAAATCCTATAGTCTTTTGCTCATTCTTAATATGATTTATAATATCTTGTTCTGATTTATATGATAATGCAGAAGGTGTACCACCATTCCATATACTTTTAATTCCTCGTAAACCTAAAGTTTGAGCCGAGTGAGATAAACCATCATATCTAGTTAATCTTATTGATATAAATACTTTTTTATAAATTTCATCTAATTGTTGTGGTGTATATTTTATAAAAGGAGCTCCTGTTGAATGATAAGTACCATAATAAACAGGTATATGCGGAAAATGTTTTTTCATTAATCTAGGAACAATATTATATCCATATAAATTATCGTTATCCCTCTGCCCATAAAAATAGATACCTGATCCTTTAGGGTAAGATTTAATATCTTTAATGTTATGTGGGTACCAAGGAAACTCTACATAATCTAAACCTAAACCATCTAAATAAACACTCGTCAATTTAGATGTAGAAATAAAATACAAATCCTTTTTATTCTTTACCCATTCCAAATTATTTTGTATTGGCCTAATGTCATTATTAACAATCATAACAGCAGGACCTTTGTGTCTTAATGAAATTTGCTCTATTGATAAAGTAGACATAAAAAATGCTGGTGCATTTACATCTGAATATGGTTTTAATATTTGATCAAATCCTGTACCATGTTCATGGCAACGTTTAAATTGATCATGTTGAAAATATTGTGTTATCATTTCTGAATATCTATAGCTTTTGTATTTTGATGATTTTCAATTGAAAAATCTTTATTATGAGTAATCCAATTTAAATAAGCAAATTCTTCTTTCATAAACATATGCCTAGATTGTAAACCAGACCATGCATCAATTATACTTCCTGTATCAATTCCAACTTTACCAAATTCTTTTGCAACCCAAGGTATTAAACTCTTAACGCCATAGCCTCCACCAAATAAAATAATTGGAGCAGATACATTTCTTAATTCTGTTTGTATTCTTTGCCTAACATCAGAGTGCCAGGTTTCTTTACCACTTATATCAGTATAAGTTACATTTACTCCTAATACATCTTCTATATTTCCAGCTTTAAATCTTTGAACATTAGGAGTAACAAAATGTACATCATTACCTTGTATCATTGATTTAAAATTTTCCAAACTACCAAATAGTTCTTCCCTAGGAAATAAGCTACTGATTGTTTTAAGTTTATTATATTCAATACCATATCTTTGTAAAATGTTATCTGTAATGGTATAATAATGAGCATTTCTTCCTGGAACTGTTAGACCTACATAATCAGCTTCTTTAATAGCATATTGTATTACTCCTCTAGCACTTCTTCTCCATTCTTCAGAAATTGGAGATTGTATATAACAACTACAAGTGTTTGGTTTTAAAGCAGTAGGATTTACTGGAGCATGCGTTTTACATTTCCAAATGTTTTCTCTCCACTGAATTAAACATAGTGAATGATGATGTGTTAGTTTTTGCTGTTCTCCTGCAAAATCATCAACATTTTTTAATATATGCATTTCACCATCTCCACATCTAATTACACTTAAGGGCTGCTTATGCTTTATTGCCTTTCGGATAGCCTGAACTAATTCTATATCACTAGTGTTTTGCTCTATTATATTCATTATCCTTGATTTACATTATTTTTAAATCTTCTGCTTGCTTGAAAATGTTCTATTACTGGAACTATATTAGGATACATACCTCTCATACTATCAAATATCATCGTATATTCTGGTGGAAGGTTCTTATATGTAAAGTTTGGATCATCTGCTTTCATTTGATTAATAACCGTATCTAAATTCCATTGCTCCATCCTATTAGATTCATTACCTTCATTTACATTTATATCTCTCCATAATTTACAAATGAGTTTTGTTCTTTCGTTATTCTCCATGTAAATAGTACCACTTAAACATTCATTCTTTCTCCACCTAAAGTCTTGCCATCTTACAGCTATGTCACAATTATAATTTTTAAATAAGTCTGGAGTTTGGTGAACTACTGCATCTACATCAACATAAAGTAATCTATGGTTAGGGTGCTTAATTAACATATCTAACATAAAGCCTGCTTTAAATCTAGTATTGGCTTGCCAACTTCCTAATGTTTTAACTCCACTTATATCATAATTAAGTCCTAATTTATTTAAAGACTTAAATAATATTTTAGCTTCTTCTTCATACGGTGTATTTACTGTATAATAACCAACTATCATTAAATTATCTAAAGTGCTGTTATCATTAATAGGTTCATTTTCTTTCTTTAAACCTTCCTCAGCCATTACATCTTTAAATGATTCGGTTTTAATTAACATAGGAGATTGTGTTAATACACTTTGTGATGATAGATTAATAATCTGCTGACCTCCTTTGCGTTGTGATAATGATTGTAATAAAGTTTCTGCATAATCATTAACTCTTTTCTTAAATGATTGTTGATCTACTTCTCTATATGAATGGTGAAAATGGCTTTGCCCTTCATTATTTAAATCAAAACCTAATAAGTATATTTTCTTATAGCCCATTAATAAAGCTAATTGAATTCCACAATGTCCACTGTTTTCCCCATGAGAAAATGTTTCTATTGTATCACCAAATGGAATTTTATTGTATGATTGTATAACGCCGGTATACTTATATAAATCTTCATAAACAAAATGCCTACGAGTATCAACAATTTGATTATTTTTATATGCCATATATGGATGAGACATATTAGCTACAAAATAAGTGGCTCTTGTTTTCTGTTTTATTTTATCTAAAGGTAATGAAGCCTTTACAAAATATGAATAATCTGTGGTAATAAAATATGTAGGATTAGAAATATATTCAACTGCTTTATTAACAGCAATAGTATCAAATCCATTTAATTCAGTAAAATCAAAACCACTTAATGATGGCCCTCCTCCTACTATAAAACAAATATCACGATTTGCTTGTGGTAACTTTTCTGTTATAAAATTAATTGGATTATTTACACCTAATGAATTTTTATCATTAACTTGCCTATTAATTCTTTGCTGATGATTAAAGTTTCTCTTTTGAATATTTTGCTTCACATTATGAATTTTATTTAATGCATCTGTTCTTATAGTAACTCTTGGAAACTGTTTTGGTTTATCTCCATAAGATTCTGGCTCTTGGATTATTCTTTTAATTTTTTTGCGTGCCATTGCTAATTTCTTTTTATTTTATATGTTAGGTTCTCGCCTATAGTAAATTTTGGAATATTTATTTCATTAGATGTAGAAATGCTACCTTCTATAGGGTGTAATATTGTTTTTTCAGGATCTCTAGATTTTTCAAAGAACTCAAATTCTTTTATACCATTATGATCTTTAACATAACAATGCCCTAATTGATTTCTTTGTTTTACTGAACTTTGGAAAAAATCAAATCCTATTAAATCTAATCTTTTAAAATTCATATGCCTATTAAAAAAATTATATGTACTAATTCCTGTTGAAGGTTTAAATCCATCTAATGAATTTCTTAAATCTTCATAGACATTTCTTTGTACATCATAAACATTTTGATAATGTAATCTATCACTATATATGATAGGGCTAATTATATAATCTACTGTATTACTTTGAATAATGTTTTTGGAAAAGTTTTCAGATTGTAATCCCATTGCGAGAATATTAGTTTTAGTTCCAATCTTATCAGAATAAATATTTTGTCTATGTAAGTAGCCTTTATTAATTCTAACTACAATATCATAATCATCGATCAATTTTTTATACTTACCATTTAAAATCCTAGATGAATTTCCTATAACAATAATTTCTTTACCGCTACAATAATTCTTTAATTCTTCTAAGCTTACCATTAATAATATAGATTTGTATTATATATTAACTAAAAAGGGACCCATTTCTGGATCCCCTTTTCAGAATTATAAGTAAGTCTTACTTTTCAACTTTAGTCAAAACTGGCTCGGCTGGTTCAGTTTGATCTGCTTCTCCATTTACAATTGGATCTTCTTCCGTTCCTTCAGCTCCTGGAGCAGTAGGTGGAACAAATACTTTAATTGCTTTTGAAATTAATTCAGCATCTTCGATTGTATAAGCACCTTTACCTTGTGCAATTCTAACAGCTTGAATTAAAACATTTAATGCTTGCTGACCATTAAGTTCTCCTGTTGGATTTACTTGTTCTGGATTTTCTTGAGTGTTTTCTTCTTTGTTCATGTTAACGTTAATTTTTAAATATATTTAATATTTATATACCTAACTCTACAGTTTGTTTACTTTATATCAATAAAATTTTCAGTATCTTCTTTAATGGATAACGTTAGAGTTAAAACACCATTTTCAACTTTTGCTTTGATCTTTTTAGTATTTACATCTTGTGGTAAAGTAAAGCGTTTATCAAAGGATCCTAACCAAACATTGTCTTCATTAGTGGAAGCAATGCTTAATTCACCCTTAATCATTTTTACCTTTAGATCTTCTTTAGTTAATCCTGGTATAGCAATTTCTAAAATCCATTGTTTATCTTCTTTTATACAATGCCATCCTTTTGATGGTTTTGTAAAGAAAGTTTCAAATTCATCCCAGAAAGGATCTTTTAGTAATGTATCAATATTATTGTTGATTCTTCTTGCTTGTGTTACTGGCTTAAAGCCATTTAAAAATGTGTACATATTATATAGTTTTTTATTAAAATAGGAATTCGTTTCCCCATTTAATATACTATACTGAAAAAACCGTGCAATAGTGAATTTCTTGACACATTGTCCGATATTTCATTTTCTTTATGTCAAGATGTCCGTTTCTTACCTCCAAAGTATTCATAACCATGACCTTCAGTAATTAATGTTTGATTAACATCCCACTGCTTACCTTCTGCATCCATTATAAAAATCTGACCTAATACTCTACCATATTTACCTACACCCTGAGACTTTATCCTAAACATACCAGGTTTACTACTGACTTCATTTAATAAGACCTTTAATCTCTCTTTAGCCGCTAAACCTTTTTTCTTTACCTCTAAATCTCTAGTTCTGCTTTCCCACGCGTCCATACCAACAAACCTAATTCTTTTATGAACCCAAATATTAAAACCTACATCTATCATTGCATCAATAGTATCACCATCGACAACCCTATCTAATTTACCTCTATAAATATACTTATCCATTCTGTCTATTTTTATAAGGATACTAACATATCCATTAATTCAGGTTGAGGAAACATATCTACTTTTGTTTTCTTAACATTAGTATGAGTCCATAAACCTTTACAATTCCCTCTTACTACTTCAGGAATATATTCAAAAGCATCTACACCTATAGATTTAATTAATTTAGGTAAGCCATCAGTAATATCAATATTGTCTCTTTCACCTATATACAAAATCCAATCTCTTAATACTTCAATTTGTTTATCAGAATAACGATGCCATGTACTATAACCCCTAAAAGGTTGAGCTAAGGTTACGAGCTGAGATCTATCAGCTGTTGTTCCAGCATATGTTTTACCATTTTTAATCCAACCAAAATTATTTACTTCTATACCTACAGAATTTTGATGCATATGACTTCTTCCTGTACCTAAATGCCAACCCCAACCACCTTGTGGTGTACATTGAACTAAAACTCCATCATATTGATCATCATCTCCTTTAATTGATTGCCCACCTAATACAAATTCTGTAGCAACCTTACCTCTATCATCTCTACCCCAATGATCTACAGTTCTAAAAGGATTATGCCATCCTGCAGTATGATGCAAGAAAACATATTCAGGTTTACTTCCTGTCATATATTCATTTTTTGGTAGCATGTGACGGTGAATAGTTAATCCACCTTCTGTTTGATAGATTGCTTCTTCAACATCAGTAGTAGCCAAACCCATAGCATTCCAAGTGGCAGGGCCAACAATACCATCAGTAGTAAGTTTGTTATTTGCTTGCCATGTTTTAACTGCTTTTTCAGTTCCCCTACCAAAATGTCCATCTGTAGATATACATAAGAATTCTTGTAGCTCTTGAACTTCTTTTCCTTTTGATCCATATTTTAATATCATTATACTATTCTATTTTACTAGATCTTTTAGTTGATCTAAACTCTGCATTCCAATTTTTCGTTTAACCTCTAATCCATCTTCTATAACAATAAAGCATGGGATACTACGTACCCCATACTTTGCTGCAATTTCATTTTCTGTATCTACATTAATTTCCAATAAAGGAATTTTAGAAGCTTCTTTAAATTGGCTTAATGTTGGCTTCATTGCTTTACACGGTCCACACCAATCGGCATGAAAATCTACTAATACTTTTCCTTTTTCTGGTATCATAATGTTGTTATTTAATATATTTATTTTTTCTTTCCTGATCTTTTATAGTTTTCCTCTTCGTAAATTTCTAATAAATCATCTACAATAGGATCCCTATGATTTTGAAAAAGAGTAATAGAAGACAGTTTTTTAATTTTAGATGCTTGATTATACAAAAATCTAAAACCTGATTCCCCTCTACCTTTTAAGTCTACTTGCCCATCATCACCACAAATAATCATCTTGGATCTTAAACCAACTCTGGTTACAATCATTTCCATTTGATCATTTGTTACATTTTGTGCTTCATCAACAATAACACAGCTATCAACAAATGTTCTTCCTCTCATAAATGAAACTGGTACAATTTCTATTTGTCCACTTTCAATAAAAGGTTGAACTTTATCTTTTCCATATAAGCTATACATGTTTTGGTAAATTGGTTGCACCCAAGGATCCATTTTAGCATGTAAATCACCGGGTAAAAATCCTATTTCTTCTTTAGAAACAGTTGGTCTTGTTATTATAACCTTTTCATAATGTCTTCTAAATAATCCATCTAAAGCAACTTGGCATGCCAATAATGTTTTACCACTACCTGCTTTACCAGCTAATAAAGTTATTGTATTTAATAATATAACTTCTTTGGCTAATTTTTGTTCTTCATTAAGTTTTAATTTAAATGTAATAGGATTTTTGACTTTTCTCTTTTCGCGAAAGACATCGTCATCATAAGTACGTGCGGGCATATTGATTTTTTATTTTTAAAAATCTTCCGAAATGTAAAATATAATCTCGAAAGATTAAGGTTTAGAATTAACTGATGTTCTTCTTAAAACTGGTCGAGAAGTTAATGGCTCCTTTACCTGTTTTCCAACAGCAGTCGTTTCGGGTGTTGGTATCACAATAGGATCTCCAACTGGTGTAATATGCTCCGTAGGAATTGGCTTTGCTACTGCATCAGCAACCGCATTGTCGGTTTTTACCGTCTCGGGTGCTATGTGTACTTCTCCAATTTCTACTGGGATTTTTGCCTTGTCGGCATCGCGAGAATATAAATCTTCTTCCGGTAGTTCCTCGCTAACAGCCGGGATTATGTCGTCAATAGGGTAAGGGTCGTCTGGGTGGATTCTTCTAGGTTCAGCAGATCCAGCTACTGGTGTTTCAATATCAAATGCACCTTTCCACTTCTTTGCTTCTTCTGGTATGTCTTCTTCTAGATCTGTAGCATCTACAACATATGCAGTTGGTTGAGGTATACTCTCAGATTCTTCTGGTCTAATATAATCAACTAATGATTTAATAAAACCTAATGCTACTAATGGAAGTATAGCACCACTTACAATAGAAAGAACTCTTTTTTGATAAATTGGCTCGGCTTCTTCTAACCCAAACAATTCTATCCATCCCATATAATTTTCTAAATTTATAAATGCATGAAATGAGTTAGCCATCATTTGAAAAGATGTTAGTAGCAAGAATAATCCCCATACCATTGTTTTATTAGTTTTATCTAATATTACAATTGCAGCAAGAGATGCAGCTGCACCTAACTCAAAGCCAATAGCTAAAGCCCAATTCATTAAACCACTGTGTGATAAATCGAAAAAAGCAACCGAGTTTATCATTGATATTGTAGCTACTAAAAAGTATAAGCTAACAAAAATACCAATTATAGAATAATGTACTAATTTATTTTTGTCCATAATTAATTTATATATTTTTAAACTGTAGGTGGATTATTCTTATAAGGATGTCCAGATGGCAACAAATTAACCAATCCCCATTTCCAAGCAAGATAACCTTCGCCTTTTTCTAAATCAGTAAGATCTGTTCCACCTGTTCCTGGTATATCAGCAACCGCAAAGAATTCCGCCAAACGGCCATCCAATTCTTGAGATGCTCTGTTTCTCATCAGTCTTAATTCTTGGTTAGTTTGTAAGCTATTATCATAATCGTTAACTGGGGTATACGCATTACTGCCGTTTACTCTATTTCCAATTTGATTTCCGGTCTTATTAAACCAACAAGAAACTATAACCCAGTTATCTATGGAAACACTTCGCAGATTCCAATCTTTTACACTACCAATAGAAGAACTAATTCTACTTGTAACTGTATTAGAATCTAAATCTAACTCGCCTGGCCATGAGTTTGAACCACCGCCACCTGATGATATTGCATAATCTCTTTTTGTTGTTGAACTTGTATTAGTTTCATAAGACCAAAAGGAATCTTTATCTGCATTAACAGTGTCAGCTAAAAATACACCTACTGCCCAATGATTACCTGATGATACTTGTGGTCTATATGCTGTACTTTGTAAATATTCGTTAGCACCATTAAAATCAAATACATTTAAATTATTAAGATTATTTATAATAACGGTAGGGGTACTACCAATTGACATTATATAAGTACCTGCTTTATCAGTAACAGCTGTTAAGGTTGATCCTGATCTTGTATATGAAGAAGTATCAGATGCATCAATCCAAGCTACTACATTTGCATCGGTAGGTGCCCAATCATCAGCCGCTGAAGGTTGAGGCTGCTCTAATATACCTGATGTAACTAATTGTATCATATTAAATTATAGTTGTTAAATCTCCAAATAACCACCAGCCATTTGTAGATTTTTTAATAAGAGTAGCACCAGAATATTGATATTGTAAATATGTATGATTATTTGAAGAATCTATAGTAACACCTGCACCTTCTAAAATTTGAACAGATCCAGTGTCTCCTCTTGCTATCATAATTTGAGAACCTATAGAAAATGCAACAGATGAATTAGGCGGTACTGTAACTGTTCTCGTAGAAGCATTGCTTATTTCCACTATTTTATCTCTATCTGTTAATACTAATGTATAATTGTTTGATTGTGTATTTGTTGTAACTAAGGTATTTGCGTCATCTCCCTGTGGGCCAGTTGCACCTATTTCACCAGCAGCACCTTGTGCACCACTTGCACCTATTTCACCAGCAGAACCTTGAGCTCCAGTTGCACCAGCACCAGTTGCACCAATTCCACCAGCAGCACCTTGTGCTCCAGTTGCACCAGCACCAGTTGCACCAATTCCACCAGCAGCACCTTGTGCACCACTTGCACCTTGTGCACCACTTGCACCTATTTCACCAGCAGAACCTTGAGCTCCAGTTGCACCAGCACCAGTTGCACCAATTCCACCAGCAGCACCCTGTGCTCCAGTTGCACCTTGATTACCAACTCTACCTTGTTCACCAACTCTACCTTGTTCACCAGCTGCACCTTGATTACCTATTGCACCAGTAGCACCTTGTAAACCAACAGCTCCCTGATTACCAACTCTACCTTGTTCACCAACTCTACCTTGTTCACCAGCTGCACCTTGATTACCTATTGCACCTTGATTACCTATTGCACCAGTAGCACCTTGTAAACCAACAGCACCTTGTAAACCGATTGCACCTTGATTACCTTGTGTACCAGTTGCTCCTTGTGTTCCTACAGCTCCTTGTTTACCAACTTCTCCTGTTGCACCTTGTAAACCGATTGCACCTTGATTACCTATAGCACCTTGTTCGCCTGCAGCTCCTTGTGTTCCTGTTTTACCAACTTCTCCTGTTGCACCTTGTAAACCAATTGCTCCTTGATTACCTATAGCACCCTGTGGACCGACTACTCCTGTTGATCCACCACCCCCACCTGAAGATCCACCACCAGGCACATACCCAGGATAACATCCATCATCACAACCATTTTCATAAATTTTTGATGGTGCTATTTTAGCAACTTGTAAACATGATATACCAAAAGTTTCGGCTGTGCCTGCAGTTGTTAATTCTGTTAATAAAATTTCTGCAAATATTGCAGTAGGGCTAATTTTTGTACATGCAGTATCTAAACAAATTCTTACTAAGCCTTCATTATGAAGCCTACCTTTATCATCAACATATTGCATTATAGTCATAGGAAAACCTTTACAACCTGTAGGAACATCTGGCCACCAAAAATTTGCTATTGTACAATCATATTCATTATATAACATTATTTGAATTTCTGTAAACTTTGATAAATCTAAAGGTTTACTATCTATTCCAAAAAATTGTATATCAATGCATGCACTAGTCCCTTGCATTATGATTTTAATACAATCTACTTGTGCAATAATTCTACCACATAATGTTAATGCACATTTAGGATCACCGCTTATTGGTGTAGGTACTCCTGGTATTATAGGTGTATTAGCCACATTTAGTCTTCTTTTTCTTCTAATGCATTGATAGAGATTCTTTCTTTATCAGAAATTTCTTCAATTCTTAGAGTTTTCCAAGCAGGAACTGTTTTGATAAGGTATATCATTTCCTCCTCATTCACTAATTGAGATGATAAAGTATCAATCTCACTGTTTAAGATTCTTTGTTCTTTTTTAATTCTCTCTACTTCGGAATCTATACTACATGATTTAAAATAAGTTAATATCATTATAACTATAATTATTTTAATTCCATGATCCGCAAAAAATTTGTTAAATTTACTCATTGTTTTATTTTTTAAATTGTTGTTTTGGTTTTGCTTTGTGCTCAGATCCTTTAGGAGCTCTGTGGTAATTTTGCGTTGACCAAGGGTCTTCCTCGGCACATTCACAAGATTCGATATGCTCTCCACACCTGGGGCAGTCTTCGGCAACCTGTTCAAGTTCATCGTTTATTTCTTTTTCTAATTCAGCATTTGTTCCTTTATGATCACCTTCTTTATGATCTTTTTCAGCCTTGTCACCAGCAGCTTTATACTTTTTATCCCTAACTTCTAAAAGAAAATCCTTATAGTTTCTTATAAACATTGAATTTGATTTTTTTTATATATTCAATTAAAGAGGGAACTTAGTATGAAATTCCTTTACTAGGTTTAAAAACTTTTTGCCATATTTAGTTATATCATCAAATGTCATTTCAAAAACCTGTGGAAAACCATCAGCTTCATTACTTATCCATATTTCACCACCTTGCGGTTTTCTTTTATTCATTTCCCAGTATGCTAAGGAATAAGCAGCAATTTGCATTTTATAATTTTCTATCCAATCCTCTTTTTTTGGTTTTTTGGATGATTTAAAATCTAAGATCACTAGATGCCCTTTCTCATTTTCGTATATAATATCTACTCTACCGGCATACCCTCCCATTAGAGGTGAGAATAAAGTATCTTCTATAGACACTACATTAGCAATACGTTCAAAACATTTACCATTATAAAAATTAAAGAAAAGCTTTCTTCCTATATTAGTTTCTTCTTCTGTAAAACCATTATCTTCTACAAAAGGACCTATAAGTGTTTGAGCATCTATTAATCTTTCTCTCGTGGTTTCTTTTTCAGAACCTAAAAAGTATTCGCAAAATTGATGCATTACAGTTCCACGGTTTGCAGAAAACTTAGAGATAGCATCAGCTTTTTCTTCTCCTATTCTTTTTCTCCATTTATCAATTCCTGATTTATCAGTCATTGCACCAAGAATGGTTGTTACAGAAGGGTACTTTTTACCTTCTCCTATATTATAGTATCTTTTACCATTTATAGTTTCTGTTGTAGCTAAAGATTCTGCTGTTGCCATTATATAGATCTGTTTCTTCGTTTCCCATCCCATTGTACTTTTTTAGAGCTTCCTAATACTCTATACTTAGAAACTGTTTTATTAAATTGGTTCCTAGTTTCATTTGTATGGGGGTGTCCATTTTGTTGTTCTAAATTACTCATCAATAAGTTGTTTATTTTTATATGGAAATAATTAAGAAAGTTTAAGACAAAAAAACCGATTACATTACATAATCGGTTCTTTCTTTAATTAGTTAAGTATTATTTTTTATCAAATACTGACCATAGGATTAGTAAAGCAACTAAGCCGATGAAACCACCGTCTCCTAATACTTTTACTATCTCCATAACATTTGCTACAACAGATGTTCCAAATACACCTACACCGAAAATAACTTCAGCTAAGATACTTAAAGAAACAAATGATAACAATATCATTGTAAGACCTCCTAGGAAGTCACCGATTTTTGAAAATATATCTTTCATAATTTTTGTTTTTTTTAAATTAAAGGAAACTGAATCTTACGACTCAGTTTCCTTATACTTTTGTTTTATGCTATTAAAATTTCAATCCGAATCCTAACATCATGTTTGTTGTCTTTTCACCCGTGTGATAAACAACCTTTGGCTCTACAAAAACACTTTTGTGTATAGTAAACATTTTACCTAAACCTAATGAAAGGTTATCAGTTTCCATGTCGCCCATTGCAGCATACAAGAAAAAGTCTTGTCCAACTGCATTTAAAAAGTATCTAGCATGTATATCCATTGATAAGTCTTCAGACGAATCAGCTTGTGCTAAAGATAAACCAACCATTAACTTATCGGATACTCCGTAACCTAAAGTTGGTGAAACTGACCAATCAGTCCATGCAACATCTGCGATGTTACCTGTACCTACGTACCAATCTCCTTTTGCATTTTGCGCAGAAGTTGAAATTACTATTCCAACTACTAACATCAAACTTAAAATTAATTTTTTCATTTTTAAAATTTTTTTTTGTTTAATTAATAATCGAGGAATTGTTCCTCTAACATAGAAAACCCTTTCCTATGTATTTTATGAGCCTTTCGGCTTTAAAAAATTTTGCTCTTCTTCTTTTGTCGCGTAACCTAACTCCCTCTTGCATTCTGAGCAATATCTTTTAATAGATCTTCCTTCATCAAAATTAACTGTCCACTCTTTATGAGAACAGCTATCTTGAATATTTTCTTTTTCTTTTTCTAATTCCTTTAGTTTAGTTTCAATTTGATTAATATCATTTAAAATATGATTTCTATTATCTTGTTCCATAAGTCAGATATTTTTCCACCATGTGTTGTAAAAAGTACATAAACTAATCTTAGTAAGAGAAGCAGTCCTAATGTTTTAGCAGCTGATTTTACAAATGGCCATAATTTAAAAAATTCTCTATCAGCAGATAAAACTAGTAAGAATGAATTTGTATCTGGTATTGGATTAAATTCTGGAGAAACATAATCGGCAATACCTAGTTCTAATAAAAACTTATCATGCTTTCTTAACTGCATTAATACATACCCTTCTTGAGAGATAGGTGCTGATACTACTTCCTCTGGTAAATTAATAACTGTATAGATTCTTCCTACCCAATCAACTCTAAATCCTTTCTCTTTTAATTCAGCTTCTGCTTTCTTTGCAATAGATCTTATCTTATTCCAAGTTTTAATTTCATTATATAAATCTGTTATGTACATAGTTTTATCTGTTTTTTATGTATTTAGGCTTCAGAGAAGACTTTCATACTTTCTAATTGTTTTCTGACTATTTTCCTTCCACGAAATATGCGGTTTTTCACAGTTTGCAAGTTTATACCTTTTTCGCTGCTTTTCATAATATCTAAAATATCATTATATGATTTTTTATTTAAGAATCTTTCTTCCATAAATCTCTTATACATTGGAGGTAAAGCTTTAATTGCTTCTGTGGTTAATCTCACCTTTTCAGTTAAAAGATGTTCAGCTTCCCAGTGATCTGCTTCTGTTGGTGGCATTGAATTATCTGTGTCAATATCTGGTAACATAAATGTTGGAGGATCGATTCCTTTGTCAGTAAATGCATTCATACTTACCTTTCTATTTCTGTATCTTATCCAACCTATACATTCATTGTATGCAATACGATATGCCCATGTTGTGATTTGATAATCTTCATTGTATTGATCAATTTTTAAGTACACTGTTGTTAAAGTTGTTGAAACAATATCATCAGCAACATGCGGATCTTTTACAATATTATTTGTGTAGGACCATAGTCCTGGTCTCATCTTTGCATATAATTCATTATATACTTTTTCGCTTCTTGTCTTTTTAAATTCTATTGCAAGTTCTTTGTACGTCTTCTTTGTTCTTTTAGCCATTTATGAAGTCTTTTAAGGTTAGATAATTTATAGGTGTGAATCCCCAAAAATCAGAACAGACATTAAATCTGTTTTGAATCTTTAGATCTGTCTTATGAGAAAATACTGTATGACCATGCATATGAATAGTACCTGAATCTTTACCATTCCAAACAGATAATGGATAATGACAAATAACAGTATCAAAATCTATTAGATCCATTATGGCATCATTTAAAAATTCAGCTTTAGGAAATTCTTCAATAACCTCTTCTAATGCTTTATCAGAATTTCCCTTTAAGAAATAAATTCTACCATTTAATTTCTTCAGTACTTTTCTAGCAGTTGTAGGATCCCATGCAAAATTTCCTAAATGAAATACCACATCATTCTTTTTTACTTTTTTATTCCAGTTTTTAATTAATGTAGCATTCATTTCATCTACATCATTAAAAGGTCTGTTAGCAATCTGAAGTATTTGTGGTCTACCGAACCAGGTATCAGAAGTAATATGGAAATCTTTAGGTATTTTTTTAGTCATATAATTGATTTACAGTATATTGTTTCATAATATACAGTTTAAATATAAACAATTTAATTGGGAACTGAAAAGTTTTTGGTAACTTTTTTACTATTTAATTGAAAATCTTTTGCCACCATCTTTCTTTAGTGTCTTTTCAATCAGAGTTTTTGCGTATTCTTCTAGTTTAGTTAAACTTTCTTTATTAAGAGGCTTCTTATAAAAATCTTCATAGATATGCTTATAAGCCTCAACGGTTGAATCAAAAGGTACTCCAGGTTGTGCATTTGATTCAATAATATATACTTTTCCATTTTTACCTTTCATTACATCAAAACACATGTAAGGTAAATCTTCATAGATCTTACAAAATCTTTCTAAGACTTTTCTATAATCTTCAGGTAAATCACTTAAGCTCCTTTTTGCATAACCAAATTCCATTTCACTTTTAGCACTACCTTTACCAGTTTTAGCTTTTTCATTTAATGGAGTTCGTTCCATCCAAAAGATAGGCTTACCTTTAAAGTTTATAAATCTATGTTCTTCTTCTTTATCAATGTATTCTGAAAATGTATCAAAGATCTTTTCATCTACATCTTCCATTAAATCTGGTTTATTAATAATTTGAATACCCTTACCACTATGACCTTCTGCAGGTTTTGCAATAATAGGAAATTCTAATTGCTCTAATGCATCATTCTTAGAATATACTGTCTTAGGTATATTTTCATCTTCTCCAACCAGTTTATGGAATTCTTCCTTA
>Ga0209603_1000620_pt1 | contig 41926 bp, 68 predicted proteins | sample COGITO_mtgs_1206_FD_184812 | JGI IMG/M metagenome (GOLD analysis project Ga0209603, IMG submission 184812) | Pelagic marine microbial communities from North Sea - COGITO_mtgs_120607 (SPAdes) (version 2) | ecosystem: Environmental > Aquatic > Marine > Epipelagic ...
CTCTTCTATATCTTGTTTGGATTTACGTGCATCCTTTTCTTCTTGTCTATGTAGTGCGTTACGTCTTAGTTCCTTCCTATCTTCGTATTGGGGAGTATCGATATGCGTTAAGTTGAGTTCTTCTTTAAGTGAGTCAATCTCTTGTTTAGATACACCTCTTGATTGGAGTTCTGTAAATAGGATGAGTAGAAACATCTGAATAGATAATTGATTTATATCTTGGTGTAGTTTCCATAGGGATACTCCTATTACTATATACCCTATTACTCTCCATTTGATTATTTTCTTTATTATTCTTTTTACCGAAGATTCCTTACGAGGTTGTCTATTCTTTCTTCCTCTTGTTGAAATAAGAACTTTGAATTTGTTATTTTCTATGTCTTTAACTCTACTCATTTAATCTCGTCCTCTATCTACTACCTTATCTACCTCTTTATCATATTCCTCATCTATGAGAAAAGTGTTACCTAAATTTACTTGTTTCTCTTCAAATGGATAAGATACATCATTACATTTCACACAAATATAGTATGGTCCACTTGTTGGTTTATATAATTGTAATTCTATATTACATTTCTTACATATCTTCATACTTTATAAATACTATCAAAAAAATTAAGTCAACGACTTCGAGGGCCCTCGAACGACAAACGAACGAAAGGGGGAGTAGGGGTACTATAAGTAAAATGAGATTATCCACTTATACACTATAATACATACAATTAAATAAACTGCAATTAACCACAATATGTACATTAGTTCCCTCATGTTCTTTGACGGGCCCTCTACGTTATTTAGAATTCAAATTGATATCTTTCCATTCTCCATTCATATAAAGTTGATAGTTGTTTCCTTTATATCTCCTATACTCATTGATATATTTCCAATCCGCTTGTTTTACTGTATTATTCATCTTTTTAATTATTCAAAGAAGTACAAATCTCTGAGAGTATCTTTTGATTTGTAGTAGATAGAGTTATCGATACGAGCGTGATAATCAGTAATACTACCCACATTATGTCCTTTCTGTTCTGTCTTTTCTTCGTTCATATTCCATTCTTCGTTAAAAAATAAGTGTTCCATTATATTAAATCTTTTTTGTTCCAATCTTTTATTTTGTTTTTAACTTCCCAATCTAAATTTTCGTTAGGTGTTTCACTATACCATTTAGAATGATTTTGTTTGATACCTTTGATGATTTGATTTGTAACCCATACTTGTCCTTTCTCGTTTGGATGCATACACTCACTCCACATCGTATCTGGTGGTACTAATATTTTTGGTATATCAAATAAGTGAATCTTTTTATTTTTATGCATTCGATAAAAATCTGGATATGATTTATTCCAAGAAGTTAGTATCAAATCCATATTGTATGTTTTACATATAGATTCTACAATATTTACATAAAATTTTTGTTCTAATAAACAATCATCTATTGATTCAATTTCATTTATATAGGCCGTTGTGATTTCACTATTAATATCTCCTGAATTTGTGTGTTTGGGAACATAATTAGAAATAATACCATTTGAACCATTCTTTGATTTCGTAAAAAATGAAAATCTGCAGGGTTCTGTCATATAAAATATAACCAACGTTTCATAATCTGTTATTGAAAAGTTTTCTAACATCTCGTTTAGAACCTTAACACATCCAGAATGTGAGTTTCCTGCTTTACCAATATTAATAAGTTTATCAAATCCTAGTTTGATACCCAAATGTTTTGGCCACATATGTTCATAAGGGTCTGATGTTCCTATACCAGTTGTCCATGAACAACCCATTGTTATTAGTAATTTTGGTTTCATCAATCTTCTATTGTTGTTCCTTTTTCTTTTATTTTGGGTACATCGGATACCCAATCATCTCCATAATCGGTATCATCATCCCAATATAAGAAATCCCACTCTCTATCTTTATTTACCACGTCCTACTTTTCTAACCCCCATGTTTGCACCTTTTCCTTTTGAATTGGTTTTCACTTGTGATTTTGTATTCTTATTGTTTTGTTTATCGTGTTTGTTTCCAAAAAATTTACTTCCCATAATTGTTTTCCTATTGTTTAAAATTAATATCTCGTTCTCTTGTAAATATCCTATCGAAGTGTCTGAATATTACATCGTTATAATTTTTTTTTTTTAATTTTCTGGCAGTTGGTCTAACAATAACTGCAGTTCCTTTATGTTCTTCTGTATTATAATTTTCATCTATAATTTTCCCAAGATTATTATGTTCGATTGGTTTATACTGTACCTTTGATAAAAAATCCCACATAACATCAAATTTACCATAAAACATTAAGTCATTTATCCATTCTTTATGTTTTGGACCGATATGATATATTGTATTATCTTTAAGTTGAGTTATAAAACTATCTGTAAGAAAATCTTCTGTTTGATTTTCTAACCACAAATCTGGTCTTATAATCATCATTGCATCATACTTCAAATTTTGTGATTCCATTTTTTCCAATAAAGTTTCATAACAATACATCCAATTAAATCTAAATGCCTGACTGGTATCTATATTACCATTTGATATATGGATTTTCTCTTTTGGGTGTATCCCAATATTTTTTATATTAGGTAAGTAATTTGTAAAATCTTTTTCTGAAACAGTTTCGATAAAATCATTCTGTTTTGATACTTCCCAAGTTGATATCCAATAATCTGCATTATCATTGTTTAGAAAATTCCATGAGTTAATTGATATTTTAAACTCTCTATACTCACCGACAATTAGAATTGCAATTTTCATAGTTATGGATTAAAAGATTTACTATCGTATATTCTAATATCTTTATCAAGATTGTTTATAAGAGGGTGTTCTTCTCTATTTAAAGGTATTTTTTCATACTGAATAGATTCACTATTATATTGTTCTTCTAATTTTGATTTTAAAAATTCAGGATATATTAATGTTATTGCAGAGAAAAACCTCTCTGCTACTTTTCTGTATCCTTTTTTATTTGGATGACCACATATTAATGACATTAAATCTGTATAATTTTCTTTATTTAGTAAATCTTCGATAAATGAGTAACCATTTATTTGATTTTTTAAAAGAGTATTTTTTTGATAATCACTCAACATAGGATACATTATATTTAAACAACCATGTTGTACATTTGCCCATCCAAATTTAAAATTTCTATTCTTACAAAATTCTGTAACAGTTCTTAAGTAATAAAATTGTTCACAAATAACGTTAAAATCATAATTTTCACCTTCTTCTCCAGATATCATTTCAACATAACCCTCTACTAATTTGTTAGAATGAGGATATTTTGGGTCATTATTAAATGCAACAGTTTGTGGAAGTCCTTGATTATAAAATGAGAATCTGTGAGGATATGTCATTAAAAATAATACTAATACATCTTTATCTTCTAAATCTAATTTATCTATATTATCATATAATCTCTTAGATTGACCTGAATTTGAATCGCCACCAAGTGCTAGATTATAAAATGTTGATACACCTAACATTTCTTGTAGTTGAGACCCCCATGAACCTTTTAAAAAGTTATCTAAATTATTAGAATAAAAGTTGTTATCAAAGGTTGATTTTTTATACTTTTCGATTTGTTTTTTTGAAACTCCTGTATAATCATAACATCCAACTCCTTCGGTGAAAGAACAACCCATTGTTATTAAAACTTTATTGTTTTTCATTTCTATAAATTTTATCTAAAACATCTTTAATAGTTTGGCAATCTTCATATCTTTCTACTTCTTCCATATCTTTAAGTAAATCTATTAGAGATGCCTCACTTATCAACCCTTTAATTGTTCTTTCTCTAATTGTACCTCTATCCACACAATCCAATACCCATGCTAGAGAACGAACTCTGATTTCTTGTAAATATTGTTTGTTTGTCAATTTATTTCTCCAATAAAACTCTTCAGGTGTCATATTTTGTTTTTTCGAATACTATATGTTTCGTGTTTAAGACCAGTATAACCACTCATATTGGGTAAACACATCTCTTCATATACATATTCCAAACCACCTATTTCATTAAAAACACCATCAATAGGTAATTCATATTTTGAATTCGAATTTATCTTAAATGCATTATCAAAATTATGTTCTATTATTGGTAACATTTCTAAATACATCTCTTTTAATTCCTTAAGAGATAATTTATTTAAATTTTCTATTATTTTAAAAACTGCTGATAATCTTTCTTCATTATTTTCAATTTCATCATATGATTCATCCCACCATTTATCAAATGATTTAAATCCTAACTCTTTGAATTCTTTTAAAAAATTGTGTGTTCCTATTATAACGAATGGTTGACATGAATTTGTTGCCCTAAATATCTTTTCACTAATAAATTTTCTGCCAAGTGCATGTTCGTTTGAAAACCAAGATTCTACCACTATATGTAGGAATGATTTTCTAAAATATTTTTCACCATATCTTGCTTTATCAAAATAATCTTTTGATTTTTCTTCATCTGTTTCTAAAAATATTGTTGGATATTGTTTATCTATTGGATTCATTGTATTAAAACAATAATATGTATCTTTCAGTATATCCATATCATTTAAGAAATCATAAGTAATTACTCTTTCAGGTTTTTGTTTCAATCTACCAAGCATTATAGTAAATTTTTTATCAAATTCTCGCTCATTAAGATAATTCCTATCAATTGAAAAATTAGATAAATGATTGAATCTTATTTTAGGTTTGATTATACTACGATATTTTTTATCTACATTCTTATCGATATTTAGGTCACCTGTCCATATTTGTATTGCAGATTTATTTAATTTATTCTTTTTAATATAATTTAAAATCCAATCTAAAAAAGTTGGATTCCAATCGTATTGTTCTTTTAAAAAAATAGCAGGTATTTTTCTTGGTTCATGTGATACATCTAATACAAAGTATGCACCGTGTTTTAACGCAGATTTAATCTTATCCATATATTTGATAAAATCTTTCTCTGTTGGAAAGTGCAACTCCATTAATATCTCCAAATCCCAAAGTTCTGGTGTTCTGAAGAAATTATGTTTTGCGTTATAGTAAATTAATATTTGTGTTTCCTGTATAATCATTCCAATCTTCTTGAGTTCCCCAATCAACAAAGTTCTCTGCTCTTTTTATTTTAAATTTTTCTCCTTCTAAAAGTAATCTGTAAATTATATGTGAAATATAAATTTCTTCTTGTTTATTAAAATTACGCAATGCATTATGTGTTCTTATAAATTGAGATGCATCTCCAAATGAATATAAACCACAACAAAAATTTGGTGATATTACTTGTTTTTCAACAATCGTTGAAATTAAATCAAGATGGTTTATAGAAACATATGATTTATTTCCTGCATGTATTTTCCCACAATCATGTAATGAAATTGTGCAAACTTCATTTGGTTGTATATCATCTATTTCAAAATAATCATCACAATCCTTAATGTAAATATCAACTTCAATGTCGTTAATATTAATACATTGAGATACAGTATCTGCTGCAGATTTTGATTCTGCTATAACTGTAACTTCTACATTCTTAAATCCAATTGATAAAAAATCCTCTAATATTTTTTTAGATGCATTAAATTTCTCCTCATGCTCATCTCTAATTACTACATATATTTTTGAAAATTTATTTAAAGGTAATCCTTTTACAGAACTAACTACCATTGATAAATTACCCATCTTAGGATTCTCTATTAAAAATTTTGGTTTGAGGTCTGTGTATCTAGTACTTAGACCTGCACATGGTAAAATTAAACTTGCCATAATTCATCAATCATTTTTGTTAAATATTTTTGTAATGGTTTATCTGAATAAGGTTTTATTCTCAATAAGTTTATTGTTTGTAATGCCTTGTAGTGTTCCATATTATATGTTGCAACCAACCATTCATCGATATAATTTAGACCTGTTTTTATTTTTGTTCTATCAACATTAGATTGTTTCATCATGTTTAATGAATAAAATAAATGAGTATCTTGTCTTAATTTTATTAAATCCATTGTAGGTGATTCAATATAAGAATCTAAAAAATCTATTAAATAAAAGTTATCATTAAACATCATATTAGAAAATGTCATATCACCATGACACTCACCTACATACATTTTTATTCCACCAACATTTGGTATAAAGTGAGCATAACCACTTTCTCCCATTTTATCTAACTTACTATGAAATTTCTCTATTTGAAATACTCGTTCTTCTTTAATTGTTTCACTAAAGTAACCTTTTAATGATTCAATTAATTTATCCAAATCTCTTTTTGATGCATTTAAAAAAAATTCAACAAAACTATTACCTTGAATAAAATTCATTTCGAATAGAGTTCTGGTCTTACTTTCATCTATAAAAGTTATTGTAGGTACTTTGAAATAGTTACTTTTAAAACTTGCCTGTTTGTATGCAGATTTTAATAATCTTTCATCATAATCAAATGCAGATTTTGTTACCATTGGATTTAAACTATCCCTAACCGCCAAATCGTATAAACTATTTCCCTTTAATTTTAATACACTTATATCCATTTATAATCTTTTATAGAATCTGTTATTTGCAATCTAATCCAATCATCTCCTCTTTCTGGTATTGTGCAGTTTTTTCTAAATACAATATCAGTTGGTAAGTTATCTAAATATTTCTCTTGTATATGAAACCAATTTGATTTGGATGGTATAAAATAAATACCTTTTTCATATAAAAGTTCTAATAATTTACCTCGTGTTTTCTTTACATTGGATACATATTTATCTATTTCTTTTTTGTTTTGTAAAAGTAATTTAACCCATTTAAAAGTTTGACCTGTTATTTCAAACATATCTCTATACTGTTGTATTTTCTTTATGTTTTTTTCTTGTGAAAATATTACACCAAATCTAGTACCTGCCGAACCACCTGCTTTTGAAAGAGTTCTTGTTACATAAAGATTATCATATTCATTTATTAAATCAATACTAGATTCTTCATCCGAAAATTCAATATATGCTTCATCTATTAATGTAGGTACACCACAATTTAATATGCGTTTAATATTATCTTTTGTAATAATATCTCCTACTGGTGTAGATGGGTTTGAAATTACTACAATTGAGTTACTATCAATAGTATCTAAGAGTTCATTAATTGGAAATTTTATAATATTATAATCAACGTTAACTATTTTTAAATTGTACATCTGACCATAGACATTATACATAGGAAATGATGGGTTTGTTGTTACCAATCGTTTCTTACCCCAAAACCAATGTTTTTTAGAATTTGCTTCAAAGAAGTATTTGATACATCTATCAGAACCAAATCCAATTGAAAAATATGGATAATTGTAAAACTTTTTTATAAGAGGATTGAGTTCTTTTGTATTTGGATAATAACGTATATCTTCTTCAGTTAAAGATTTTTTATATCTTTCAAATAATTTACCAAAAGGAGTATTTCTTTCTGATGAATGTAACCTAAGTTTGTTATGTGGAACTGTCTTGTGAAATTTTCTCTCTATCATGCTATCTTAATTTCTTGTAACATTGGTACTAATTCTTTATAAGAACAATTTTTACAATGTGAGGTTGGGTTGTTACTATTACAACCTATTTTTACATTTTGGTAATCTTCTGAATTTCGTATCTCATCTATATCTGTTTCAAATAAGTTACCAAAAGGTTTTGCACCAGTATTCATACAACACATTTTAACATTACCCTCAACCGTAGTGTATATTCCTTCATTGACCCAAAAACAATCACTAAAATCCCATCTTGCTTTTCCTTTCACACTGTCACCCCACGATTTTAGATATTTAAGTTCAGTATTTGAATACCCACCTGGCATTGACTTATCTTCACTCCAATCTTGTGCAATATTTAATCTGAGTTCTTCTAAATCATATGGAATTAAAATCTCATCATGTACTTTTTGTATATCTTTGACATTATTTGGATTAACTACATAGTTTATAGTAACTCTACACCCTAACCTATCAACTGATTTAAATTCTTCTAAAAACTTCATAAGTTTACTCCACTTTGCAGGTGACCTATCTCTTTCATATGATTCTTTATATCCATCGATACTAAAGTAAAGTAAATCAATATATTGTAATGATTTTTTAAACCAATCAGTTAATTCATATTGACAATTTGTTGCAACAATTAAAAATGCATTTGGAAAATACTCTTTGAATATCCTACATATTTCATCAAACTTAGGATGCAACATTGGTTCACCCATTCCCATTAATTTTGCCTCTTCAATTGGATGATGTTTTATCTTCTCCATCAGTTCTCTGAACTTGGTTACAGACATATGTTGTAATGGTCCTATAACTTCATTTCTGTTACAGAATGAACACTCCAAATTACAATAATTTGTAGTTTCTAAATATGCGTATGTTATAGGTTTATTCACAGATATAATTATGTAATTTTTTTATTATTCTTGTGATACTTTTACATTCAAATAAAAGATTTCTATTGTGCTCCATAGTATCTTTATTTTCAATTAAAATATCAACCAAATCTTTTTTTGGAATACTAAAAACTCTTTCGATATCAAGTATAGATAAAAACAATCTTTCAATATCCCACTCTATATTATCATACATTTCATTGAATAAAAAGTCATATGATTTGAACCCATCTTTTTTAAATGATTCTACTGTATATGGATTTCCATTCCATGCAAGTGGATGGTAATATAAAATAGGATTAAAGGTAGATGAATTGATAAAAACTTGTGTAAATCTATCAGGTATTGATGTTGATACCCAAGAAAATATTGTTTTAGTGTAGATATCATGTGGAATAACTTCGTTAGAGTATATTCTATCTTTTGGAACTGGTATTGATTTTTCATAATCACTTGCCACCAATGGAAGTGATTCTTTTATTTTTAGAATTAAAGAATCATCAAAATCAAATAGTCTTTTATTAAGGTATCCTTTATCATATGCTAGTTTTCTAATCTCTCCTAATTTATTTAAAAATGTATTATCATTGTAAAACTTATTTTGCTCAACCAATGTATTTTCTATTTTTTTAGAATTAATTAACCAATACAACATTATATCTCTTGAATAGTGTTGAGTTCTACTTGTTCTTAACATTTTTAAGTCTGCAGATTTTACATTATCTATATAATCATTAAATGTATAATCTAAATTAACATCACCTTTAATTTCTGTAAATGTTTTCGCTTCATATACATTATCAAATATTGTTGCAAGTCTTGGTTCTTTAGTTTTATAGTAGTTTTTTTCTTGTGATTTTCCTAAAGAATTACTAGATAAAATTATTATAGAATTTTTTGGTAAGTTGTATTCATCAAATATTGAATCAAACATTTCATAATAATTTTTATATTTACCAAATGTATAAAACTCATTTGAAGAAAAACTATCTGCTTCAAATCCAAAATACAAAAATAAATACATAGTTTTTTTCTGTAATCTCTCAACAACTCTATCTGTCAGTATTTTATCAAAAAATAAAGTTTTCATTCTATCATAGTGATGTCTGCCGGGATGCAGAGTCATTTGAAGAATAAGTTTCTTTTCTGAATCTAAAGCATTTGGCCATGGGATACACTCAGGTGTTTCTATATCCTTTAATATATTTCTGAAATCATCACTTTGATAAAATTTATTAGAATCTTTTATCTGATACTTTTCAAAGTTAAATAATTCATTCAAATAAAAATTCTGATTTGCAAGAGGAATCCCTTGAAAATCTTCAAAATAATTAAAATCTTGATTTATTGTAGTGAATGCAAAATTATCTAATATATCATGTATTTCACTATTCATCCCAACTTATTTCCCATTCTTTAAATTCAGATGCTATACAATCAACTTTATAATCTTTTCTGCCACCATCTAATTCTTGTATCTTATTCTTAGCAGTATTTCTGATTCCATTCAATCCATGTGTAAGTAGTAAATCATTTCCTTTATTTTCACCACTTCTTGCCTTATCCTCATTGTACCAAATATGAGTATTCATTTGAGAAAGTACAATTATTGCTCTGATAAAATCTCCATCTACTTTTAGTTTCTTTGTAGTAGATAGTATTTCTGAAATATCATGAACTATATCTTTTATCTCTTGTGCATATTCTTCCTTATGTTGTGGAATCTTCACTTCCTTCAACTGTATTATTGATAATCTATCAATTAGTTCTCCTAATGTTGGTAAGTATTTTCTCATATTGTTGTAACTCCTCGTTTTTGTACAACTATTGTTGCATTATTATTTGCAACTTTAATTGCATCTACTATGTTATATTCTTCTAAATATTTTACTACAAATGATGCCATCCAAGTATCACCAGCACCACTCAAATCTCTAACCTCAACTGAAGTATCGACTGGATATCTTTTTTCATTGTACATACATCCTCTTTCAGACATAGTTACAATCAATGATTTTTTCCAATCGGAATAAATTGCACCCTTAGAAACACAATTTTCCCACTCAACTTCATTCATTTTTACAAATGTATAATCTTTGAAATAATCTCCACTACCTATTGTCTTTTTTGTATCAATAAAAGATAGTTTAGATTTCTGTCCAATCTTCTGAATATCTTCGTATGTTAAATATCCCTTATCATAATCTGCAACAATAACTGCATCATATGAATCGAAATCTACCTTACGATAATCAAATGTATTAGAAACTTTATCATTGCCATCTACTCTAAGTAGCATTTGGTTTGATTTAGTTTCTACATATCTTGTCTTTATGATTTGTTCGTTGTTCGTGATTAGTTCAGTTTTTCTAACTCCTAATGCTCTGAGGTTATCAACAACGTTTCCAGCCATACCTTGGTTGGTTATCGTTTTTGATGGTTGAAATACAGGTATGGGTGCTTCTGGACACAACCTTGTACAACTTCCATATACAAAAACATCAGTACAACTATCTCCTATAACTAAAATCTTCATTTTGTAACTTTTCTTGTAGTTTTTTTATTTCACTACATATTTCATATTCTTCTTCACTTATTGCCCAATCTATTATTTTAGAAAGTGTACCATCAACACCATCCAACTTAACTACAAAATCATAAATTTTTGGTTTACCTTTTAATGAAAATTGTACTCTTGCTGCGATTCGTTCTTCAATATTTTCTTCTATAACCTCTTTACATACTTCAAGTAGTATTGGCATAAGAATAGATTTACCAATTCCTTGAGTCCATTCATAGATATCAGTTTCACCAATGTGAACAGTAAATACAGTTTCTTCTTTCACTATAAAGATACCTCTAATACTACTGATGCTACATTTTCTTCTCTTATTTTTTCTGGTCTAATCGAGTTAATTTTAAAATCTGTACCTTTGTATTTTATTTTACCACCAAGGTTTAAACAAGGTCCTCCTTCAAAGTCAAACATAGTTTGATTACCATCATCATCTTGTGAACCCCTTGAGAATAAAGATTCTCCCATTACTCTAATTCGTGTAGAATCAATTTTTTCAATAACCCTATCTACACCATATCTGTTTTGTACTATTTCCATAACTAAATGAATTTTTCTGTTCTTGTTCTAAAATATATTTCTAATATTCCCTTATTTTGCAATCCATATTGTTGGTAATATAAATCAAGGTATCTCCTAACACCAATCATGTGTTCTGGTTTCTCCATTGAATCAACAACTTTTAAAAGTTTTTCCATTACCTCTATTTTATATCTTCTCATATTATTATAAATATTTAAATGTACGAATTACTTAAAATATCATCCAATGGATATGGTGTACCAAGAATCAATTTCAGTTCAATCATCTTATTATATACCATTTTTGAAAAAATTACATTTGCATGATATCCAAAATGAAGGTCATCTACTAAACCATTAGTTTCATCTTTTATTGAATATCCATTTCCCCCTAGATATCTAAAAATCGTATCTCCTTTTATAGTTAATAAACGTTTTTTGTAAATTTGATTAATAAGAAGAGTAATTTGATTTCTATCATAAAGATGAGATGGTGCATCTAACAATATATAAGGAATCTTTAAAAGTTCTAAATAACTAATAGTTTTATATATAGATGAGTGAACTTTATCAACTTCTTCCTTAAAATCAAATGTTTTTCTGAATAATAGTTTAAATAAGTTTTCCACCTCGTACAGGTTTTGATTATATATTTCTTTTGTGTAATTATAGGAACTGCCTCTAAACTCCACATCCCTCTCCCCCTTTACATTATAATTTATAATACCATATCTATTATCTTTGTTTACAAAAAATTCCTTTCTTCCTAAATCTGAAAATTCTATTATAAATAAATTTTCTTCTGGTTTAAAACCATTTCCCATTGTAATATCATAAATCTTTCTATACACGCGTTCATTACCAAACCCATCTTTAGCAAAATTAATACATTTCATTTTATTATCTAATAATTTAGATAATAAATAAAGGTATTGTACTTTTGTTTTATCTAACTCAATACCAAGTGGTTTGTAAAAATCTACCATGTGTGGTTTTCTATCAAATTCAAAACCACCTGCATTCGAAAATGATGTACCAAAAGAATATATGTTTTTTATTTTGCTCATAATATTCCAATATTATTTTTTATTTTTTCTTTAATGGTATTCCATTCATTGAAATCTATATTTTCTTTTTCTGATGTGATGATTTTATCATCAACTAATCTATTATAGATAGTTTTTGCAACAACTTTATTTACAAACAAACCTTGGTGAAAATCATCATAATATTCATTAGTTTCTTGGTGTAATGAATAACATGGGTCTGTTAATTTAACAAATTCAGCACCTTTTACTTTATCTCCATTTGGTGTTATAAATTCATAGTCTATTATATGATTCTGCACTCTACAAATTTTTTCTGGTATTGATGGTTTTAGAGTTGGAAATCCATTTGTAATATAAAACTTTATATTATTATTTTGTAAAAAATTTACTAACATAATACAGTTTCTCTGAACTAATTCCAATTGAGTATCTATATCCATTGAACTTTTTATCAATTCATTATAAAACTCTCTTTTACTTTCCAATTTTATAACAGTATCCATAGAATCGTACCAATATGTACTTGCTATTCCATGATTAGCAAGAGGTTCAAACGCATAGTTTAAAATTACAAAATCTTTAATATCATTATTCCAAATTTCTTTTCTACCTGTATCAGAAAGTTCTAAAAATAAAATATCTCGGTTAATATCAAAATGAGGATTTTCAATAACTTCAAATACTTTTCTATATAGTAACTCATTACCATACCCACACTTTGCATGATTTACAACTTCACCAATTTTTTTGGAATAATCAATAAGTTTTTCAAATTGACCTGGAAATGAAAAACTGTTTTCATTAAGAGGTAACCCAAAGTTTCTATAACATTTTTTAAGCTTAGGATTTTTGTGAAATTCAAATCCACCCCCTGCAGTATGCGAAGTTCCAAAAAAATGAAATCTTTTCTGTATCATAAAGGTGAAGTTACTTTAACTAATTATATTTTAATTCCTCGAATCTGAAGTTCTGATTTGGTATAAGTTAAACCTATTTGTTTTTTATACCACCAATACATATCTTCAGTAGTACCTTTTCCTCTTTGCTTTTCCAAACACTTATCCCAAAGGTCTTTACCAAACTCCTCAGTTAATTCTTTTTTTAATTCATTTAATCTGGTTTCTTCTTCTTCCAAACCCTTCTCCATTAGTTTTTGAGATGCAATTCTTCTCATTTTTGCATGCTCGTGTGCCTCAACTTCTTTATCAAGGCCGTTTTGTAGTAAAGATGTTTCCATAAAATCATCAAACTTTTTTTGATAATTATTTTCTTCATCTACTGATTCTAATAAGAAAGGTGAATACTCAAAATCACCATTTTGAATCTTAAGTAATAATGGTTCTTTTTTCTTTAAAGGTCTTTTTCTGTACTTACCTTTTGTGTACCATCTAAATGGATTATATGCCATAGTTTTATGTTTTAATATTTCTTACAATATACGAAAAATTATTGAAAAAAACAAGTATTATATAAGATTTTTTTCAATTAAAGGTAAGAAATTAATATTATTATTTTTTAATACAACTGATAATGCACCACCTTCACCATAACCACAACCTATTTGTGAGTATTTTGAAAAATCAGCTCCCTGCCAATTCTTTCCCTTTGGGTACTTTTTTTCAAAAATAGGTTGTAATTTTGTTATTTCATTAAAGATATCATTAATTTTTTGAGAATATGGTATTGAAATGATTCTTTCATGTAGATAATCACACATTTCATATCCAAGTTCTGAGTATATATCACATAAAACATCCAAACCGTAATTTGTTCTTAGTTCTTGTTCTGTATAGTTAGAGTTTTTAAATATTTGGTAACTATAAGCACTTTTGTTATCAAATCCAAAATCTTTATCTTTGACTAGATTAAGAGAATCTACATCAAAAAAAAGTACTCTTTCTTTGTATTCTTTAATCAAAGATAAAAGAAATGGTAATTTTTCATAATAACTAAATTCATTTCTTTCATAAAGAATAGTATTTGCATTAGAAAAGTATTCTGGGTTATCTGTTAATATTTGAAGATTACATTTTTTTGAAAATTCATCAAGTTTAGTAGAATATAAATCATGTAACTCTTTACCATAAATAAATGTACAATATATCATTAAAATAATGTTTTTTTATTAATAAGTTGCCAACCATTATCTATTTGTTTATAAAAATAATCAAACATATTATTTCTAAAGTTATTTGGATTGGATATCCATAGACCTCTACCATCATCGCCATATTCTCTTCCTTTAGTACTCCCCCATATGCTAGGATTTGATTTAGGATGTGGTGGTACATAAGTTTTAATTCCTTGTTTTTGTAATTGATATGAAAAATTCATATCTTCTCCATAATTAAAAGGAGGTTTTTTTACATTCCAAAAATACTGAAGCCAATCTTTTTTAAAAAACCAACTATGAGTTACATAATCAACTTGTGTAATTTTTTTATTTTTAGATTCCCACCCAATATCAAAATAATTTTTATGGTATGTTTCTTCTGATTTAAAAATTAATCCACGAGTTCCATATAGACCTTCTTGTTTATCAAAACAATCTAATACATTTTCTAAGTATTGTTTTGATGGAATAGTATCGTCATCCAATACCCAAACAAAATCATTTTTTGATTCTTTTGCTACTTTAAATCTTTCCCAAACTCCTTTATTATCAGTTCTGTTATCACAAACTAATACCTCATCAACTTTAACTGTTTGACCTACAACACTTAAAAGTTGTTCTTGGAAATATTCTTCCCTTTGGTATTTTGTTAAAACTGCAGTTATCATTAATATTCTCCAAAGAATTTTTGATTAAAATATTCTCTAAAATTTTGAAATCCAATTGCTGCGTTTTCTTCCCATGTATCTACATTACCATCATCAGATACCCATTTGTATGATTCAAACGATACACCATACTTCTTACAAACATATGCAAGTGAGTAACATTCCATCTCCACAATATCACATCCAGCAACCATTTCTAAGTACTTCTCTGCGTAATCAGTACGAGTATTATCATATATCTGGTCTGTTGTAAAACATTTGATTCCACTATCTGAAAGTTTTAGTTCACAGTTTGGTGATTCAGGTGTACATCCATATTCTGCAAATGGTCTTACATCTATATTATTATAAACTGTTCCAACTTTTATCACCTCACCTACCTTATGTTTTTGTAAGTTACCACAAGAACCAAAGTTAACAACTAAGTCTGGTTTCTCGTTTAGAATGATTTCTGTTAAATTCATTGCCGAATTTATTTTACCAATACCTGTTTGGAAAATTGGTACACCACTTATATCTTTCAACCCACCATGTTCCAAAGGTGTGGCTGATACTAATATTATTTTACCCATCATATTTTATTAAACATTTTACATCGTGGTCTTTTACAATACCAATATCCATTAAACATAGTTTATCTGAAACTTCATAACCAAGTTTTTCACACAGTCCTTGAGCTGCACTCATAGTACCACCAGTTGCATATACATCATCTACTATAACAACCTTACCCAAATCAAACTCAGGTAAATATGCCATCTCAAATGAATCCTTACCATATTCTAATCCATAATCAACACTCATTAATTGATTATTTCCTAACTTACCTTTTTTTCTAATCAATCGAACTCCACCACCAAATAACATTGAAAGTGCAGATGCAAATAAGAATCCTCTCGATTCTAATGCTATCCAATAATCAGGCGGTTCTACAAGTCTACCCATATCTTTGATTGCTTCCAAAAATACAACGTGGTTTGCAAGTAATGGTTGTATATCTCTGTAAGTAATTCCTTGAATTGGAAAGTTTTCTATCTTTCCTATATATTCTTTATAGTATTCCATTATGTATTTGATATTATGTGTTTATATAGGTCATCAGATAAAAGTTCATGACCTACTTTTATTAAATGAGTATCTTTTCCAATTACATTATTTTTTTTAGACCAACGTAACATAGAATATTCTCCATCGATTTTAAGAAAATTATATTCTTTAAGAGAATCTTTATAATTTGAATTAACATCTGGCCAATAGATTAGTAATAATTTGTTATTAAATTGAGATAAGTATGCTTTTAACAAATCTATTTTAAATAATAAATCTTTAAATTGATGAAAATCATCATATCTAAGTTGTAACCAAAGTTTATAATATTCTATAATTTTATTTCTTGTATATGAATCTAATTCTGGCCACTCATCAACATCTGGTAGATTCATATAATCTGTAGCAACTATCTCTGAATCTTTAATTTCATGTGTATTGATATCATCTAATGTGAAAGTTTCATCATCAAGTATTTGGGGTTGTAAATTTATCCATTTATTTAAAAAATTAAATTCGCCACCAATTCTATGTAAATGGGTTACTTGAAATATTATTGTAGAATCCTTTACATCATTATCTTTGATATAATTATAAATCTGTTTTATAGATGCCTCATTTGAATTACCAGATACTGCTATATGGTCTACATTTAAATTGTATTTATGTTGTAGAAATCCACCAAAGGTATATGGTGGGATAAGTGGTTCACCATCAGACCAGGTGTTAATTGTATAAGAACACCCAGCCAATATTATTTTTTTACTTGACATTAAAACTTAGATATTCCTCTATTTTTTCTGAAAATAACATATCGTAAACTTCTTTACCAACTTCACTTGGGTCTATGGTAATTTGTTTAGATGCATATCTTGTTGCTCCCATGATATCTGATTCAGAATACAATGGTTTTGTTGAATCTATTTCTGCATTTACATATTCTGCAAACTCTTGTGATTCCATCCATTGCTTGTATTGATACTCATCATCATTTCTAGCGGTCAATTCATCTAAGATATCTTCTTCAGTTATATGAAGGTCTCCTAATAAATCTTTAGTTCTTCCCATTTTTTAAATTTTTCATTTGTGTTTCTGAAAGTATTCCTCGTTTCTTTGTTTTATCTCCCTTTGGTATGGAATACTTTTTTACCAAAGTTTCTAGCCAATCTTGTGTTTTACTCATTCTTTACTATGTTTATTGCTTTTTCTACGTTATCTATTGATGCTTGAATTTCTGAACCATCTGAGTAATTCAAATCCCAAGTACCATCTTGTAACATCTCAAAATCTTCTTTGAGAGTTTCTAATATTTTAACTAATTCTTTATTCATCTTTTTCAATTTTAGGTTTTCCACATTTACCACAAGTGGTTCTATATGCTGCGTTCATTGCACCACATCCACAATTCCAAACGTTATTTACTAAATAACCTGGTTTATACGTCATAGTTTTCCTGCATCCAATTTACCATTTTCGATATCTGATATCAAGAACTTTATTCTTTCGGTTGCAATCATTGGGGAATCTTCTTCTAATAATTCTTTGATTTGATTTAGGTTTTTAGTAACCAATCTTTTTGAACAAAGAGGATTTTTAACTTTGAATTCTTTCCCATCTCTTATCCAATCTTTTACTGTGTCTCTTAAACTCATATCTTAAATTTTATATTACTAATATACGAAATTATTTTTAATTATCCAAATTTTTAAACAAAAACTTTATTATCCTACAAATGCCTTTTCCAATAAGAATGAACCACTCTCTCTGTTACTACCTTCTTTCCAACCTAAACTTAATAAAATATCTCTAATTTCTACATTAAAATCCATGTTACCACATAACATAACTTTATCAGTTTCTGCTTTGGCTCCTTTGAGAATAATACCTCTTTGAATTAAAGTAGTGATTCTTGAGGTTTCACCTTCCCAAGATTCATCTCTTGTTACAATAGGTATATAATTTATTGGTAAATCTTTTAAGAAAGAATCAAATGCTTTAATTTCTGCTTGTTCTCTTACTGACCAGAGTACATGAATGTTTTTAAATCTATTATATGTTTCATCATCACACAACATAGAGATAAATGGTGCTATACCTGTACCTGTTGCAAGTAACCATAAATCAGTTCCCTCATCTAAGTTTTCTATCACAAGATTACCAACTGATTTATCACTTACATAAACAAAATCATTTACTTCAATGTTTTGTAGTTTACTAGTCAAAGCACCATCGGGTACTTTGATACTGTAAAACTCTATAAAGTTATCTTGAGGAGCTGATGTTAAACTATATGCTCTCTTAGGAGTATCATCTAAACCAATCATTGTAAACTGACCTGCCTTGAAATCAAATCCAGCTGGTTTGGTTAATTGAAACTTAAAAAGGGTATCGGTGTAGTGTTCTACATCAGTTACCCTTAACTTACCTTCTTTTTCATTTAGAAAAGATTTATATTCTAATTGATATTCTTCTTCTGTTAAAGCGTGCCACCCTCTACATCCATCGGGTGACCTTCCACATCCACATGCCATATTTTTATAATTTGTGTTTTAAATAAATAGTATTTATTTTAATTTTTTGTGTATATAATAATTCTTCCTAAATCTATTTAATTGTGCTCTATCTTCTTCTGAGTAAAACTGTTTTTCTTTCAATTCTTCCAAGATTCCAAGAACTTTTCTCCATAAAGCTTTGTTACTTTTCTTAGTTTCATTGGATAGTTTCTCTCCATAAAATTCTTGAAGTGTAGATATTCCACCATAATGACAATCTTGGAATCTATATTTACTCATTTTTGTTTTTTAGATTTAAAAAAAAGGGGAGTTTCCTCCCCTATTTTAAGTGTAAATGATTAACCTTAAAACATCGGAACATCATCTTCCGAATCTTTTTCTTGGTCAACCTCATTGAATAGAGGTTCACCATTTTCATCTTTCTGATACTTCTGTACCAATTGTTTGATGTAAGTTCTTTCAGAATCAACACCACCATCAGCGGAGAAGAATGGGAAGATTGAAATCTCAGCAGATTCAAATAAATCAAATCCATCATAAACTAATCCTGCCATCTCAACAGATGCTCTTGTTGAAACCATCGAAGTAACTTTACCAGAATCACTCATTGACTGAGTTCTAGTGTGGTGAGAGATTTCAGCGATTGCTCTTAAATCATCTTCGTTTACTTCTGGATACATATATTTTAGTAATCCAAATTCTTGTTCATCATTTAGAACATCCATTTCGATTGTTACAAATCTATCTAAGATTGCTCTATCGATAACTCTTGTTGAAGTATATTCATTACCAATGTTAGCCGTAGCGATGAAAGTAACACCTTCAGCCACATTCACAATTGGTGAACCTTCAGCCTCATCTAATCTCAAGTATCTTTGACCTTGGTCAAGTACTGTCATCAAGATATTCCAAGCATCAGGGTGAGCTCTCGATAACTCATCCAATAGGATAACTGCGTTTGGAGTTTTGATTGCCTGAACAAACGATGATTCAGAGAAGTAAGTTCCTCTCTTCTGGTCAAACATAGTGTTACCAATCAAAGTTGCTCTCGGGTCTTGAGTTGCCCCAAGGTTGAAGTAGAAATCTGGTCTATCTAATGAATTTACAAGAGCCTTCGCAGCCATGGTTTTACCACAACCTGCTGGTCCTGTCATCATTATATTCTTAGCCCTAACGGCACTTCTGATAAGGTATTTCCACTTTAGGTCTGTCATTACCAATTCGTGTGGTTTTAATTGAACAGAACCTTGGTGAATAAAATCTTTAATTGCTTTGTGGTCAGTACCATCTTCAAACTGAACACCACCTTGGTCTGTATTCATTGGAATCACCAACGAGTTGTAAACATCCATATCAACTTTTCTGAATGTTTTCTTACCATTTTTATTCATATATGCTTGAAGTGCTTTACCTTCTTTAAATGCTCCTTTTCTAGTAAGGGTAGTTGCACCAAGTGTACCAACTTTAGTACCTTGGGTATCGATTAGTTTCCACGAGTTACCAAATTGTTCAACTTTGTAAACTTCATTTGGAACGAAACCTGTTTTTAAATCTGTCATAATTTTAGAGTTTTAAGTGTTATATTATTAATTATTTACATAGTAAATATACGAAAAAAAATCCATATATCCTAATTTTTTTATACTTTTTTTCATTATTTTTGTAAAAATAATTTATTCATTGTCTTAGATATCTGATTAGCGTTTGTTACATCAATATCTTGAGCTCCATTACCATACATAGTTTTAAATAAACTTGAACCACCATCGTAATGACCTTTGATGAAATAAGATAAGGTTTTGATTCCCATACCTTCTAACATCTTAACCATTTTTCTTGTATGATTTGCTGCTTCATTACCTGAGTAGTAAAAGTTTTGTCCATGGAAGTAAGGTTCTCCATCTGAAAGATTTAAGAAGTAAGAATCCATATCAGTATTTGATGGTAAGAAATGTTTCATAATTGCTTCGAAACACAATCCTTCTGGTGTTGTTCCACCTGGTCCTAATCCACCAAACATCTTTTTAACTTTAGAAAACTTATCTACTCTACTATCGTAAGCCATTACAATGTAAGGTAGGTTATTAGAAGTAGTTCTGAATGTTACTTGAATCGATAAGTTTTGAATCATATCAACTGCTTTACAAAGTGCAACTACATTAACCATACTTTGGTCCCACTTATCACCACCCATAGAACCACTAGCATCAATGGAAACATGAAGATTGGCCTTTTTGTAAGAATCTAACTCAGTAAATTGGAAAACATTTTGGTTACCAAATCCAAGAGATGAAATCATTCTCTTATCAATCTTACCAATTTTCTGTCTGTTAAAAACAGTACTTCTATCTTCACCTCTTACTTGAAGTTTTTTACCTAACATTGTACCAAGTCTGATACCTTTATCAACTGATTCTTGGTAGAACATTCTAACTGTATTGGTACTCCATTCTAATGATGTCATTGGGAATGCATCATTTTCAAAAAGAGATTGTGTAAGTTTCTTAACTACAATACATTCAGTACCTTTGTTATATTGTCCCCAACCACCTTCGTAGTTTTGTCCAACATGAGTAACTTCCGAACCACTCTCTTGAATTGCTTCGATAGTTTCTTGGTTTTTCTTAGAAACAGTTTTCTTAGCGATTTCACCATCCAAGAATTTCTTTTGTTTTTCAATCTTCTTTTTAAGTAAATCTTTTTGTCTATCAGTAAGTTGTACTGAAGAAGTAGATTTTGAATCATCTTTAGTTTCTTTACCACTCATACCTTCAGGTACATTATCAACATTCATTGAATTACCACCAGTTGGTGTATCATCAGAACCACCACCGATTGGTGATTTACCAACTGAGTCCATCAAATCATTGAAATCTTCATCACTCATTCCTTGAGAAGAAGTACCTTCACCATCATCTGAAGAAGAACCTTCACCACTTTCACCATCTTGTGGTATTTGAGATGTAGATTCATAATCAGAATCATCTATTTTAGGTTGATTAATACTGCCCATGATTATCTTGAATAATTCAAGAGCAACCTCAAAAGTATTTTCAGAACTTTTTAATCTAAGTATATTTTTTAAATCTACTGTTTTGTAGATTTCTTTTAAACCTTTAAGTTTAGAAAGGTTGGTATTTTTGTTATGTAAGTTAATAATTCTGAACATATATGATTCAATAGTTTCTTCAGTATATTCATCAGATAAGAGTGCCTTATCGATTAACTTATCATTGAAGTACTTATCGTACATCTTTCTATAATAATCTCTATAACCAGGTGCTGAGTTGAATACGAACTGGTCTATTCTTCTATCTTCAACATAGTTCCATAAATCTTTAATAATTTCTTGAGAATTTGTAATACCTTTTTTAATTGCCCCATCTTTAATATGTTGAGGAATTAAGTTATAAAGGTCACTAAGTAGTTCGAAATTAGAAAGTTTAATGTGAGAACCTTCGTGAAGTGCTAAACCAACTGCTACATCAAAATCTTTAGGTTCTACAATATTAGAACCAATTACAACTGATTTACCATCTGTATAGGAGTGTCCTCTTGTATTAAACCTAACTTTGATGTTATCGTTAGTTACAATGTTTACGAAGTTTGCGATTGCTTTCTTAGCCGATGCTAATTTGTATAAATCATGGGATTTCTTTTCCACATCATTCATTGAATCGGTTAGGATATCATCATCATCCCAATCAGAAAGCCAGTAAGAAGAGTTTGTGTAGTTTGTTTTCATATTTTAAGGTTTTAACTTATTTACATAGTAAATATACGAAAAAAATATGAGAAATCCTAATAAAAAGTGAATTATTTTAATAAATAATTTTGTAGATGGGTTTATTATTTTTCTGACCCATGTATTTCCACCCTTGCTCTTCAAGATTTAATCTCATAGCAGGTGAATTATACTTAGAATCAAATTCTTTAATAAGTTGTTTTGGTGTACTCATTTATTTTTTGTTTTAGATAATTCATTGATTCTGTGGAGCCTATTAATGCTCCATATTTTATATAGTAGTTAATCTTTTCAGGTGTTTCTGTTAAGATTCGTTTTAAATCATCTACTTCTGGTAGATGTAAGTGTGTGTAACTCATTATAATAAATCGTTTGGTGTATTTCTATATATTCTATATGAATCTTCATCGAAGTGTTGAGTACTAACCTCAAACACTATTGAATTATCTTCTAACGATATTAATTGATGTGGTTGACCTCTTTCTATAAGGACTGAATCTCCTACCTTTAGAATCCTACTATCGTGTTGACCATCTTCAACATCTATCCAATTGAATTGAAAACTTCCTTGTTGGATATACCAAGTTTCTTTTTTCTTTAGATGGTAGTGCATTGAAAAGTTTGCCATCTCTTTTTCAAACACTAGTAACTTACCACAATATTCTTCATCATTGTGTATCCAAAGTTCGTGTCCCCAAGCTTTTTCTACTCTTTTCGGTGGTTTTACATCTATTGGTATAATCATTTTATTTCTACAAAAGTTGTTAATGCTAATCTATGTTTATTTTCAATTAGTACTTCAGATACTTCATGTTCTATATTATTTTTAGTAAAATCTAAAACTACAATATTACCAAGATTAGGTATTGAAATAGTATTATTATCTATTTTTAAAATACCACCATATTCTTCTTTCCAATTATCAGAAAAATAAGATAATATTACACATAATCGTTTACCATTTGCTGGTTCATCTCTGTGATTTATAATAGCACATCCTTTAGTAAATGAGGTTAAAACTGAATTAAAGGAATCAAAATTAGTAACTTCTTTATCGTATATAGTTTTAATGATGGTTCTTAAATATGAATAAACATACATATTAAACATCTCTGGTACATTTGCATATCTCCAAAGTTGAAACCAAACTTTACCATCTTGGGGTTCTTCTTTGAAAGATTCATGGTCTTTAATAATTTTATTAAATTCTTCTAAAGAACTTATAGGATTATTTTCAGGTAATAAATGATTTCTGTACTTATTAAAATATGATTCTGGATTACGTTTTACTCTACTAAATAATTCATAAACCTTATCTAATATTCTTTTATCAATATTAAAATCAGTATCTTTTAATAAAAGAAATCCATTTGACTGGATTTTATCTAAATAATTATTCGTAGTCATATTCAAATCCACTATCTTGTTTATCTAATGATTCATAAACACCATCTAGGTCATCAATCATTTTTTTAACAAGAGTCCAATCTTGTTCTTCGACTGCATCCTCAAGTAGATTACATATTCTTCCAATTTCTTCTGTTAATTTTCCCATTATAAAAGTTTGTTATATGGAATTAAATATAAAATATTTCAAAAAAACGAAATTATATGTAATAAAATATAAATTATCTACCTTGACCTCGGTATGCCTTCTTGTAGAATTTTGCATTTTTACTACGAGAAGTTTTAGTTTTTGCATGAATACCTGGTCTTTTCTTTTTAGATGAGACCAGAACATTGCCTGATATGTATGCCATTATTTTTTAATGAGATTGTTATTTTTGAGTGCTCTTGCTGTTTGTATCCATTTCTGACCTATCCTATTATAGATTGGTTTTCTAATGAATCCATTTATTGCCTTTTGAATTGATGGCCAAAGATATCCAGTTTTTAAATCTCTTTTAGCATATGATGTATTATCTACAATTCTAAAGTTTCCTGCAAAAAGGCTTTGGAATTTACCTAAGTTGTTTTGAACATCTTTCCAAGATTTTTCTAATAAATCATCTGGTAGTATTCTATCTCTTTGTTTGTTTCTTTCTTGAGCAACTTCGAGTGAAGTGTTAACGAATACCATGTAAGTATCATAACCTAGTGATTCAGCGTATTTTTTATTCTTCTGAATCTTACTGTACACATGACCAGTACCATCGATAATCATACCTAATCTACCTGCTTCATAAAACGATTTCTGTTTAGCAGTTAGTTGTTTTGCTCTATCTCTGATACCACCTGGTGTTGCAGTAATCTTATCCCATAGTTCTGGCTCCTCTCTTTCGATTCTTGCCAAATCTTTTGGGTCAATACCATTCTTCTTTAATCCAGCCTCAAATGCTGAATCTGAATTTACTGATTTAAGACCAGTTGATGAGAATGATGTTCTGAGTTTTTTATCAATACCGAAAATTTCCATGGCAGTAAATGATTTACCTGAACCAGGTCCACCTGCCATGAAAACACATTTGAGTATACCAGGGTCATCAACACCCTCGATAATCATTTGTTCTAATAGAGTTTCTTTTATGTTCAATAGTTGTTCTTCGATATCATACATTGAATCGACAACTACTGCTTCGGTAATTACTTTCTTTAAACTCAAGTTTACTCCTTATTTTTTATTGTAAATAGTGTAAACTTTATTCACTAGAGTTGATTTTTTTACTGATGGGTCTAACTCTACCCCATGGTCATTCTTAGTAGAATCAACAAGTTGTTGTTTTGTTAATTTGTTAAGTTTAGTTTTTGTTGGTTTACCTTGAATTGCAGATACTACATCTCCAAGTTCTTCGATAACATCACCAATTTCTTCCTTAACTTTTTTAACTCGTGTTTTAGCTTTCTTTACAGTTGCTTTGACATCATTTTTGATATCGTCTACTTTATCTTCAACCGCATCTGCGATTAAATCTCCATCTTTGTCCTCAATCTTACCAGTCTTGATAAGAAAAAAGTAAACTCCTGCTCCAATAGCTAGAAGTCCTAAAATAATTAGAATTGTTTGCATAATCTTTATTTATTAATTAATAATTGTGTTTGAACGTTCTTATATAAATATAATATTAATTTAAAAAGGGTGTTTTAAGTGGACATGGAAAGTCTATTAAACCTATAATAAAAATAAAATTTTATATACCTATGTGTAATTCTCCATCATCTTCCATCTCTTGTATTGATTTGTGTTCTTCAATGAGACCTGATGATGGGAATAATACTGCATACATAAAAACTATTTTTAAAACTAACTTTCTTAACTTACTCTTCACCGTATAAACTCCATTTTTTTTCTGGTTCTGGTTCTATGACCACTTCTTCTGTATCTACAACATATACGAACCCTTCTCTTGCATCCATATAAAATTGTGTTTTACCTGTATCTTGGTAGATAAATTCAAGTACATCTGTTAACGAATCTAGTTTTACCGTAGTATTGGAAAGAGGAGACCACCTATCTCCAGGTGGTACTCTCTTTGCAACTTTAGTTTTTACTTCTTCTTCTTGTATTTGAGGTTCTTTACTCATTACTCAATTACTCTTAGTACTCTACTTTCTTTTGCTCCACTTACTTTGTAATCAATCTGAACTCCACTATCTTCAAAATCCTTTACGGTTCTTGCTTCAGCTTCTGTTACTGATTGTGCATCTACTAAGTAGATTTCTTTCTTTAATTTTGGGTTGCCGTTTTTAAGTGTTGCAACTTCCACTTCTACTGTAACTTCAAAGTATTTACTCATAATTTATTTATTTATATTAATATATATGTATTTGTTGATATAAAGATACGAAAATTATTTGGATTTATCAAATTATTTTAAAATATTTTTTTTACGGTAATCCAAAACTCTTTATTCAGACTATTATTTTTATATTTTTTATGGTCTTTTTTAGTTTTAGAATCAAATTTTTTTCTATCAATTGGTTTAATATTTAAAACATCACATACTTTTGATGCGAGTTCATGATAACCATCTTCATTTGGATGTCCCCATTCATCTATAACCAATTTCTTCTTTTTAAATAACTCAATCAAAGTTAATTCATCATTTTTTACAACTTTACTATAATCTATTGAATCACTTAGATATTGATTAAAGCCCACTTCATGTCCCATATAATCTATAAAAACATACTGTATATTATTACTTTTAAAATAGTGTTCTAAAATAACATAATATGTTTTAGTTAATGAAGAACCAAGTGGTTCAAAATTTAAATGTTGTAAGTATTCTTCATCCCAATGTGGATTTATAAAATTAACTTTATTATCTACTGTTTGAATTAGTTTTCGTGAAGGTCCACTCCATTGAATACATGCAATATCTGGTTTTTTATTGTGTTGTTTAAGATACTCTATATAATTAATGGTTTCAAAACAAATAGCATCATTACCCTTTCCTGCTTTTGCAACTGATATTCCACAATCATTTTTTAAATAGTTTTCAATCCCAATTATATGACGAAATAAAAACTCATCATCCCAACCAGTTTTACCATGAATATGGTGAAAATTGGCATCTTCTTTTATAGATTGAAGTACTATATTAGACCATGTTTTATAAAATGCTACTGGACTACCCTCTGTATGTGAACATCCATTGAAAAATACCAACATATTATGTTATTAATATTCATATTCCTTTTTAGGACCAGTTAGATTGCCATTTATAAGAAAGGAACAGTTAAAACATAACATTCTTAAATTTTCATGTTTGTGATTTGTTCTATCACCATCTTCAAAATCCAATACTAATGGTACTTTTCCATCTGTAATTCTTTTTTCTTCAAATCCACAAGAGTTACATTTTTCTAACATATAACCATTGTTGAGTAATCTTTGTTTTAATTTCCAAATTGGATAATCTGGATATTTACCTGCGAGTATATCATCAAGGGAGTATTTTCCTCTTTTAATATTGTATCCTTTTCGAATACCTGTACCATCGGGGTTTTTTAAATCCTCAAAGATACCATACTTTCTTGCGTACTTTTTATAAGTGTTGTAAGATACTCCAAGTAATCTTGCTGCTTCCATGGCGGAACGTGCTTTTGTTTGTGCATCTTTGATTTCTGATTCTAAGAGTGGTTTAGCTCCCAACCCTCTTTTCATTCTTCTTTGTTTACCAGCTTGTGATAAATCTTTAGTTGGGTCAAAGTTAGGGAACACCTTTTCTTCGTTTTCATTATTTTCCATACTAATGTTCTTTTATATAAGTATAGTGTATTAAAACTTTTTGATATACTTTCCTATTATTTTTTTGGTTTGATACCATAATTAGAAAATTTATACCAAGCTCTTTCGTGGAAATAATAAAGAACCATTTTTGTTATTACCTCAACACCACCAATGGCAAGTCCAATTTTTAATGAACCAGTAATAATCCATGAAAGAATCATAGTATCTAATGTACCTATAATTCTCCAACTTATTGTTTTCAGTATGTGTCTTTTTCTTGCTACCATTATATTAATGATTTATTTAATCTTGATTTTGCCTTTTTAAAATCTAATTCTTTGTATTTTTTATCACCTGCCAAATGAAAGTAATTGTTGTTATCTAATTTACTAGCATATGATATGGTATAGTTATTATCATCAATTACGTTTTTTAAACCTATCTGTCCTATTAAAACAGAAAATGCAGGAAATGGTGGTAATCTATCTTTATCTTTTAATGCAGTTTTTCTTAATTTATTATAAAAATCAATGTATTTTTTTTCTAACTTTTTATTCAAGAATTTCATAATACCAATGTTTCCAATTTGATTTTCTTTAGGATTGTAATTTAACAATTCAGAAAATTTATATTTTAGAGAAAGTTCTATTTCTGTTTTGTAATAATATTCAGTAATATGAGATGGTCTATCTAATATCACATCACTAAGTAAATTTATTTTAAGTGGGTTTCCTAAAAAAATATCAATATCGATAAGTATTTCATTTTCTTTTAATAGAGGTAACGTTTGTATTTTTATATCATCAAGAAATGAAAAATCATTGTACTCAATAATTTCTATATCATCGGTGAAATTCTTTACAAATTTGAAAGTATCTTTATCTGTGTATATTTTTAATTTATGAAATTTACTATTACTTTCTATGGAATTTTCTAAACAAGATAGTGCTAAGCTAAAACGTTCTGTACTTACTGCTAGTTTTTTAGAAAAACAATATACTAACTTCCATTCCATCACAAAAGGTTTTTTGGTTTTTTTATACTATACATATATTCCATCTTTGTGTTACCAGATAAAACTAAAGTATATCTATCTCCTATGCAATTTCTAACTCGATGATGTTCATTATTATTAAAATAAACAATACTTCCTTTTTTTGGTTTTATTAAAACACCACAATCAAACTCTAGTTCACCACCTTCAAAATCATCATTCAAAAATATGAGATAATTATGGATATCAAAATGACCATGAAATCGAGTAACTTGATTTATAGATTCATCATATTTTTGAAATCTAATTGAAGTAAAATTTGATTTTTTAAATATATTATTTTTGATGGGTGATAAATCAAATTGAGAATTAAGAAAATCTAAACCATCATAATGTAGGTTATCTGACCTAGTCTTAGATAAAGTAAGGTTATTTGTTAAATCTATTATATATTGAATATCTTCTGGATATAAAAAATCGTTATCGTAAAGTATCAAAGTTTACCATCTTTTTTCATTTGTTCTCTGATTGAGGTTGCGGATATCTCACCGATTTCAGTTGGAGGTATATGTTCAATAATATCATACCCAACTCCTCTACCATAGTTAACTGATTCGATATCAGGTATAATTGAAGTAATAACTCTTCCATCTTCTATAAGTTCCTTTAATTCTCCTTCATGTACCATTTTCTCAATCTCTTGAGCACTCCATGGGTTCTTTTCATCTGGCGTTACATCTCTAATTGCTAACCAAACATTCTTACCTTCTTTTAATCTTTCATTGATTAACCAAAGATGACCTTTGTGTAGTGGTTGCCATCTTCCTACGAACATTGAGTATTTCGTTTCAGTTGAAGATGATTTAAATGCTGCTTGTGCTTTATATTGTGCCATTATAACTTGTTTAGTTTTGTTAAGTGATTTATTATTTTTGAAAAAGATTGGTCTGGAGAATCCTTTGTAGTATCTACATCTATAAATTCTAACTCAGGTGCTTCGTAATCTTTGACATGAAAGTGGTCTCTTTCACGAGGTTCTGAACAATGTACATAAAATTCTTGAAAATTTTCGAATCCAACTCTTTCTTTGAATTCTTCTCTTAACCAACGATAGGGTGCTACGAGAGATACCACAACATCACATTCTTTTGAATTCAAATACTCAGCTATCATTTGAGCATTTCTGATGTTGTTAATCCTACCTTCGGGTGAGTAATCTTTGTTGATTGTGAGTTCTCTTAAATCATCTCCATCAAGGTGAAATACGTCTTTTCTCCAATTACGTTTTTCTGTTTTTAGAAATGCATGTAATTTTTTTGCTAAAACGGTCTTTCCATGTGCAGGTTGACCAGTAAACCAATATACCATAACTATTTTTTTATTTTATTATTCTTTTTTGCCAAATATTTTACCAGCTTCAGCAATACCAAATGAACCTAAAGTAATTATTACAAATGAGTTGTAAATAAATTCATTGATTACTAAATCAGTACCGAAATAGCCAGTTGCTAAATCAGCCAAAGCAAATAGAGTCATAATTGCAAATGATGCGAAACCAACTACTGATTTTTCGTTGATATCATTTTTATCTTTAAAAATGTCTTTGAAAGCCATCCATTTTCTCCTTATTAAATTCAAACTATAACTTTTATTTTACTATTATATATATTTACTTTATAAAAAAGTAGTATATTAGGAAACCTGTAAAAAATCCTTTGAACCAACCAATCCATGCAGCAGTTCGTGGATTATTATCTACCCATTCCCATTTTAATTTTAAATATCTTTTAACCCAATTCACTTTTAAATCTTTCCCAATCAAATGCTGAACCAGGGTCTGTTTTACCTTTTCCTTTACCTCTTACATCATCACCACTTACATCTGAATGTCTTACAACTCTATCAGCTGGAATATTATATTCGTTCATCCACCATTTAACAGTTTCTACTGATGCTTTAAATTGTTCTTCGGTATAAGTACCTTCAGTTTCTATTGCCTTACTAAACGTACCGAAATCGTGTTCTCCTGATACAAGAAGTTCGAATCCAATATAGTGTGAGTTTAATCCACTATAAGGGTCATGAAATGATTTACCAGCATGAAATGCTTTTCCTGGTGTACTTATCATTTTTTCATAAGTTCCATCTGGATGTATAAATCCATGAACTGATAATCCAAGTTTTTTTAAAAAATCATGAGCCTTCATTGGCCCATCTTCTAGTTTAAGATACTCTCCCATGGAGTGTACGATAATTCCTTTTGGTTTGATTGGCATAATCTAAGTTCCTATTTCTTTTTTAATCTACTTTTTTCTTTTCTACCTCTATTCTTAGATGCAGATTCGAAACCTACTATCTTTCCACCTTTATGTGAAGCATCTTTTCCATCACCATTACCATAAGTACCTTTTTGTCTATTATACTTATTTAGTTCTGCTCTGTATTTCTTTGATTTCTTTGATGATTGAAATTTCTTGTACTCATCTTTGTAATCTCTTTTAGCAGTTTCATCAATATCCTTATCTATTGCATCTTTTGATGGAGGAGTTCCATCTAACTTATCTTCATCTTTTGGAAGTAAAAAGGGTTCTGTAAGTCTTGAACCATACTCTTCTAAATCTTCTTGGCCTGAGTTTTTTTTATCAAAATTTGTGTCATCATACTTTTCTCTCTTTTTACCACGAAGTTTGGTGTGGTAATCAGATGTTCTTCCTTGCAACCAATTTGCTGGAAAGTTTTCATGTACACCTTCATAGATAGATTTAAGATATTTAATGAATTCTTTATCATTACTCATCTTCTTAAACTCTTTATCCTTGAATACGTTCTTTACGAAATCTCTAACATTTTTTGAATCTTGTCTAATTTGGTCTATTACTGAGAACATACCCTCATCCATGGGCATATCCTTATTATAATCTACATTATCATATCCATCAAAATCTCTTAATCCACCTTTTCTCTTAGAAGTATAATCATCACCACCCATAGTGTTAGTACCCATCTTTGATGCGTACTCTTTAAGTTTGTTTAGGATTTGTTTTTTGATTCTTGACATAGATGGGTTTCCTTTAGTATATAAATATAAAGATTTTTAGATTAATTAATCTTTCCACCTCTCGAACCTTTACTAACAGATACACCTCCTCCACTTCTACCAGTATTGTTACTTCTTGTAGGTGGTGGTGAATACGTTCTTGTTGGTGCAGTTCTTGTTGGAGTTTGTCTTACACTATTAGAATTTCTTCTGATAATGATGTTATTATTACTTCTATTATTGTTCTCTACTCTATTGTAGTTTCTAATTCTAGGAGTAGGAGTGTTGTTTGGATTCTGATATGTTCTTACTTTAATACCATTGCCTTCCATCTTATCAATAAATCTACCAAGAACGTTTCTTTTAGGTCTTTCGATTACCACATCTATATCATCTGGTGTTGGTATTCTTCTACCTTGATTAACTCTAACTCTTGGAGTTATTTTGTTAACATCGTTTCTTAGATTTAGCACTACATTATTAGTAGAACCTCTTCTACCTTTAACATATACTCTGTTGTTAGCAATTTGATTTCTTCTATTTCTTTCAATCCAATAGTTGTTATCGATTCTATTATTCCATCTCCAATCATTCCATCCATATCCATAATTTCCTCTACCCCAATATGGATAGTTCCAACTTCCCCAATTGTTTAAACCAAAGATACCACGATTGAACCCATATCCATAAGTAAATCCATAGTTAAATGACCAATTAGACCAGAATAAGTTTCTGTTCCAATAGATATCAAATGGTGTGTAAGGACTTCTCCATCCTCCTAATTGATTGAAGTTTCTGTAATACCAACTAAGTGGTTGGTTTTGTGCAAAGGTTGAAAAGTTCCATCTGAACTCATCATCCAATTGTAGTTTTTTTTGAAATTGGAACTCGTTTTCAATCACATCCACTCTAATGCTATCACCACTTTGGGTTACCCCATATATTGGGTCATTAGAATAATAACTTGATAATTGATAGGTTGTACCACATGAAGTAAGTAGTAAAACCCATAAAATGAATAGTAGGTGTCTCATAAATATAAATATAGGAAGTCAATAATTATTCCAAAATTGGAGATAAATGATATTTTAAACTATCTGCAATAATTTGATGACCGTGTTCTGAATAATGGTAATCTTTTATCTCTGGCCATTGGTTTGATATCAAAATATTTTGTTTGCCTGGCATCTTATATGGGTCTGAACTGATAGGTAGTTTATCATTATATATTTTAAAATCAGATAATGATTTGAATGTATTAGAATCAAAATCTATTGTAAGTAATTTCTCTGGATACTTTTGTTCTATATAACTTGCATATTCAAGTTCTTCACATAAAAATCTGACTGGTATTTCTTTATTATATGAAGATGATGGAATAGTCATTTCATTTTCAGTTGAATCATATTTGTTATATCCCTTCGGTCTTGTACACAAATCTACAATCTTTTCAATTTGAAATTCTCTAATCATAAACATTGCACCCATTTCATCTACATTATATTTGTTCTGATAATATTTTACTAAACTAGGATTATCAATGTCTCTACTCCAATAAGTAAATTGTACTACTACAAGTTCAATACTTTCAAATAACATTTGATGATTAATATTTTCAAGAATATTAATTATATTACGATTTGAACCACCATTACCATATCTTATACAATATGGTTTATTAAAGTGTTTAGAAATTATAGCAGGAAAATGATGTTTTCTCCTATGAACATCATCATTATATGAAATTATATTTTCGTGAAAAGTAAATGGAGGAAGTTTTTTATTAATATCATCAAATGACATACCTTTTTCTAACCATCTTGAGTAATATAATCCTTGTCCCCAAGTAAAGGAATCTCCTAAAAATAATATCATATTAGTGTTTTATATGTTGGACCCTCCAACGAACATCTTTACCCCTTAACATTTTCTTAGTGGCATCTACGTTCTTTTTGGAATCATCGGCGAAGTAAACATCTTCATAACCTTCATTATCAATCTTATCTTCAATCCAATCTGCTTTATCTTTTGGATTGTTAGATGCCAATGCGGTTACATATATTTTACTCATATTGATACCGATATCTTTTAGATATTGTCTAATTGGTTTGTATGCTGCTCTGGCAGTTAGGATATGAACTCCATCACCACCACTACTACTAACGATTCTTCTTAGAACCTTAGTTATCTTTTTAATTTCGTTTGGGTCTTGTACCTTAGAGAAATCTGAGAAATCAAATTCATCTCCTGGTTTCTCATTATAAACTGCATACTGACCTGGTGTAAGTTTTCTTTTTTTACCATTATTGGTAATATAAATAAAAGAAGTTGTTTTTACAAGCGTGTCATCAAAGTCAAATACTCTGAGTTTTTTTGATTCTGTGAATAAACTTCTTGCTATCATATCTTTTAATTTAATCATCCTAACATACTAATATACGAAAAATAAATGAGAAATCCAAATAAAAAGTGAATTATTTTACTGTTCTAAATGTGAAGATAAGTAACCTGCAATTCTACCAGCTTTAATCTGAAGATTTTCCCACTCTGATTTGGTTATTTTCTTTTTTCTATTTACATAATCAATACCAAGTGAACCGATAAATTTTTCATCAAGTGTGAATAAGGGAATTACATAAGATGCTTTTGTTCCTACTGATTCTGCTGCTCCTTTTAATCCATAGGTAGCAATTTTTGGGTCATTATAATCTGATATGAAGATACCTTTTTTTTCACCATGTAACATATGGTCAAATGCTTTTGGGTATAATGAACAAGGGATATTATTAAATACATGAGATACTGATGAAACTCCTTTTTTTGCAACTTCATAAAAGATTGAGAACTTTTGTATTGATTTGCCTGTGGGGTAAAAGTTACCACCATTATGGAATTGTGAAATCCATGCTCTATCTGAATTGAACTCTTCTCTTATATCTTCGAGTTCATCTTCGATAACCATTGTATTAGAAATAGTATCCTTTACAACATCTTTTTTCTTTAATTTTTCTTTCTGCAAATGTCTACTGATAAGTAGATACATTATCGGTCCCACTACACCAGTGAGGAATGCTCCAAGTAATTCCATGATATGATTATGATTTGTTAGTATCTGTTCCATCTTTATCGTATTCATCTAAATCTTCCATGTAATCAGCAACATTTTTAAGATAATCAGCAGCTAAGGTCATTTTTTCTTGAACCCAACCATCTAAATCTTCAATATTACGTTTTTTGATATTATCATATATAATTTTAGCGGAACGAACTGATGATTTTAGGGATGATAATCCCATACCAACTTCATGGTCATCTTCTTTAATTTGTTGTGGTGTTTTAAAAGGAGGCATATCCTTAAAGGTTACCACTTGACCAGGTTGAATATTGAATTTTTCAGATAATATGTCTTTTAGTTTAATCACTACTTTAACTTACCTCTTTTAGCATCTCTCTTTAATTCTTCAAGAGCATTGATTTGGTCTTGTATTGCCTGTTCCAAACTTACACTTCTGTATTTAGCTTGTTTTCTAACAGCCAACATTGCAATTCTTTTTTCTTCAGTAGATGGTCCTTCGTTTATAGATTCCTCAATAGATTCACCTTTATACTCTGCGTTTTTGTACATACCACTTACTTTCATATCAAGTTCTTTTGCAAGAGCTTCTTTTTCTTTACCAAGTTTCTTAAGTAATTTGATAAACGGTTCTTTTTTATCTGTATGTTTATTCTTTTTGTAAAACTCTAATGCTTTGGAAATTGCATCAAGATTCTTTTGTTGTAGTTTTGAGATAGCATTTATACTTCTCTCTCTAAGAACTTGTGTTACTGTTTCTTTTAAATCTCGTAATGTCATATGTTATTCCTTATTCTATACTATATAAATATAAAAGTATTTGTGTATAAGTATTAAATCTTGTGTTTTATGTGTTGGTATATAGCAGTACCAATATCTTCACCCAATCTTGAATCAGATGGGAAATGTGCTCTTCCTATATTTCTACTATATGATATTCTTTTACCTGCTTCTAAAAAAGCATCTGTATTGATTGGTAATTTTGTTTGTAATACTTTTCCTACCAAGATACCTTGTGTAGAATGACCAGAAGGGTAAGAAGGGGTTTTCATACTTTCAAGTACGTGCTCACCCAATTTCATATTATAGTGTGATGCTAATTGAAATGGTCTTGGTCTATTATGGTGATATTTTAAATCTAAAATTATACCTGCTGCTGAATTGATTAGATTTTCTACTAACTCTTTTGGGTATTCTACGTTGTTTTCTTTACAAACTTGTTCGAATACTTTTTCGATATCATCGTTTTCTTCAACATATTTATCATCTTCTGGTAAATCTTTCAGAAATTGTAGTTCATTATAAACTATCATTGAAGTATTTTTTGGAGGAGATTTTACTTTGTATTTAGAGTAATTAAAATCTTTGAATAAACCATCTTTAATGGATTCAATCTTTTTCGCATGTTTTTTCTTAACACCATCTTTGGTGTAAACAGAATCTTTAATACTTCCGAGATTTTCTTCTGTGAATATAAACATACAACTATAAATATATTCTTTTGATATATTACTAAATTTTTCCTCGTTTTACTAACTCTTTACGAATCATTTCTTTCTTTTTTTTGTAAGAAGATGATTCATACATTTTTAGTAATTCTTCAGTAGAGGTTGATGAAGGAGTATAGTGCTTCATCATGAATTTATTAGTCATCTTATTATTGACTTTAATATATTCTTTTGTACTAGGTTTTAATTTTTGAGACATATAACTGTATAGATTTATTTAAACGATATACACATATATATTACTCTACGATTATAAACGTTGATTTTATAACCGTATCACTTAATATTAATTGAAGTTCTAACTTTTTCTTGGGTAATACTTTGATGTAAAGAGTTTTATCATTCATTCCAATACCATTTTTTGGTAGAAAGGTTTCTTTAGATAATATAGAATTAGTTTCTAAATCTTTTATAGCAAGAGTATGTTCTCCATCTGATTCTATATTGAAGAATATCGTTTGATTATCAACTACTGAACTTTGAGTTACAGCAAAGATTCTATCTTCCCTTGGGATAGAAACACCACCCTCATCTATGAAATCTTTTTCACAAGCTAAGAACAAAAAGAATAGCCAAAAATAATATCGTTTTTGAAATTTATAACTCATTTTACAATTACCCCTATTTGTGTTCCATCCTTTTTAACTAACTCTACCTTTAATACAGAAACTAAACCTAAGAATGAAGTCAAGTTATTTTCTTCCTTAAAGTATATTTTATATTCAGTACCACCATTTAGGTTCTGAGAACCATCAGTAGATATTGAACCCAATTTTACATAAGAAGTTCTTTTTGCTGAGAAGGATTGTAAATCAGAATCACTTTCTAATCTATCAAAGATTACTCTACTATTATCATATCCTACTCTAAATTCAGAACCAGTTATGTTTTTTGTATTTTCTGGTACTTTTATAGTTACAACAATTTCTTCACCAATCTTTTCAATATCTAAATCTACTTCAAACTGATTTTGTATGGATTTTGAAGAATTACTTATTGTCATATTATTCCTTGCCATACTTGTAACTTGTACACTTGATGGTAAATGAGAATGAGACATATTAACATCACCCTTCCAATGTACTGCAATACTTTTATCATATTGTTTTGTACCAGTTGCTAATCCAAGTGGGAACATTGTACGAGTTCCACCATAGTTTGTCCAATTTGTTGATGTCATAGATTCATAATCAGTTACCTCTGTTAATGACATTACTGCTGCAAGATAAGATGCATCGAACAAAGTTCCACCATTTAAGAAATCAATCATTATCTGTGTATCCTTAAAATCAAATACTCCATCTCTACTTACATCTGCATTTGCATATTGAACATTGTAATCAAACTCTCCCTTAAATCCACCATTGATTCCACCACCTGCTAATTCGTTAAATGCTAACACAACATCTGCTACTGTGAATACATCATCTACCATCGTTTCTAATTCAGTTGTTGATGGTGAATCAAAAACTACATATTGAGTTTTATATGAGGTTACTTCAGTAAAGTTTAATTCTACTTTTAGTGCATGGTAACCACTAGCACTTCTAATATTTGAAGAATAATTTGATGATGAAAATGGAATTGTACTCCAAGTATAATAATTAAAGTTATTCCAATACTGGTCTGATGTTGTAGTTGCCCAATAATTTGCATAACCTGGTGTTCCAAAATAACTTGATGTTCCATCTGTATCTACTAAATCTAATAGTTCTATATTATTAACATCATCTAAATCTACACCACTTGGAAACTCTCTAACATCTAAACCAATTCGGTATCTGTATTTATTAGTTACCATTGGTGAATATATTACAACCCATTCTACATTTCCTGGTGTTGCTGTAATATTATATTTTCCATTACCGACTAATGTTTCATCTATTTGAGAGTTGATTGTTGCTTCACCATTTGCATCTAATGAGATTGTATTTGAGTTTGAGTTTTTAGCAATTTCAGATGAAGATACTTCGTAATAAGTATTAACAGAAAAACCAGTTTCATCAATGTTTCTAAACTTATAGTTTACATCATATGAAAGGGGTTCAACATAATCATCTGCATCGATACTCCATATAGTATTACCATTAAAAGCATATGCTGCTCCTGCTGCTGTATCTTCTGGTGATTTCCATTTAAGGTATAAGTTAGCTCCTCCTGCTCCTTGTTCATATCTAACTCTAAACTTATATGATACATCTGCTGTTAAATTAGCTATATCAACTGTTCTGGTTCCATTACCCATACCAATACCGGTATTAGTAATTGTTCCATCATCATTTGCATCAAACCAAAAATCACTTCTATCATCTGAGTTTAACTGGAATGAATAAGTACCTGATGTTGGTGGTACAAAATAACCTTCTATTATCCAACCAAAGTTACTATTATCATGTCTTGGTAGAATATTAGACCAAGGCCAAGTAAATGCTTTAGTTGCTGTATCTCTACCTTGATGTGTCCAAGTAGTGGTATTTTTGTTAGCATAATCAAACATAGCATCAAAACCAGCTGAATTGGTTGGATGTGCATCATACTCACTTTGATTATTATTACTAGCATAATCATTAATCTTAAATGATTTATACGTTATTGCATTTTGTCCATCATTTGCAACTGTGTTTACAAATGTAGGGTCTGATTGTTGGCCTAATAATAAGGTTGGTAATAATAGCAATATTGATAATAACTTCTTCATACTAATAATTATAATGGAATTTTAGAACCTATCATAAATGAGTTTATTAAAGGTATGTTTATATCTGTTGATTTGATTGCAGTCCATCCTACATTGAATGAAAATCTATTTGTTACTTGTACTGTAAATGAGTTTGCTATAATTCCCATCCCATGAATTCGAGAACCTCTTAATGCATTCTCTAATTTAACACCAAAAGGATGTTCTTTATAATAAGTTTTTTCTAAACCTACTCCACCTTCGTTACTCATAAATGGAGTCTGTGTCCAAATGATTGCTGGTGAATAAGTTATACGAGTACCTATTTGAAATGATTTAGTTGCAAGTACATTATATGATACCATAAAGTTTTCTTTGATTGGATATGATACAAATGTACTTCCAATTGATAATCCAGCTCCAACTGTTAACCCATTCTCAAAAGGCTTCATTAGAGATTGTGATAACATTAAAGTTGAGTATCCATAGTTATTAGAATATCCAATAGAAGTTGCTTTTATATTTTTTACTTTATAATCTTCAGTCATGTTAACTTTAGAACGAGCACCCATAAAAGTTATTTGTTGTAAGTTATCATAAACCATTACGTTTGCTGAATATGCAACATCACCATAGATTGAACTACGAGATGCTCCTATATTAAGAACTGCGTTGTAGAATCCAAGAGGTGATTGTTGTGATAATACATCTGCCTTTAATTGAATTGGCATAAATTTCTTTTCTTCCTCTTCTTCCTCTTCTTCAGATTCCTCTTCACTTTCTTCTTCAGATTCTTCTTCAGACTCCTCTTCTTCCTCTTCACTTTCTTCTTCGGATTCTTCTTCAGATTCTTCAGATTCCTCTTCGGATTCTTCTTCACTTTCTTCTGATTCTTCTGATTCTTCTGATTCTTCTTCTGAACTTTCTTCTTCACTTGATTCTTCTTCTGAGCTTTCTTCTGATGATTCTTCTTCACTTGATTCATCACTACCTTCATCAGAATCGCTATCGGAATCAGAATCGCTATCGGAATCAGAATCAGAATCAGAATCGCTATCGGAATCTCCACTAGAATCATCATCACCCCCACCATCGGAATCACCATCTCCACCAGAATCATCACTTCCACTATCGGAATCACCACTTGAATCAGAGTCTCCACTTGAATCAGAGTCTCCACTTGAATCAGAGTCTCCACTTCCACTATTATCTACATCTCCACTTCCCGAATCATCCGAACTACCGCCCGATGTTCCTTCTGACGAGTTATCTGACGAGTTGTTCGAGCTTGAATCCGAGCCAGAGTTCGAGTCCGTTCCACCTGACGTATCTCCTCCGCTACTTCCCGAAGAGCCGGAATCCCCTCCACTACTACCACCGGAAGAATTGTTATTATTACTTGAGTTACCATTGCTTGTTCCTCCACTTGAATTATTAGTTGAACTACTACCACTTGTTCCACTTGTACCACTTGTTCCACTTGTTCCACTTGTACCAGTTGTTGTTGTTTGTGTTGTACCAGTTGTTGCTCCTTGAGTTGCATTTGTTGCATTATTTGCTGCATTAGATGCTGCATTAGATGCTTGAGTTGCTTGATTCTGAGCTTGAGTAGCTTGATTTTGTGCGTTTTGAGTTTGTTGAGTTGTTGAAGAACATGGAGATAAGTTTGTCCACCATGCATAGGTTTCTCCTAACCACGAGTGTAATTCACCATTAAGGAATTCTTGGTATGTAAACACTCTAACTCTATTGTAGAAAGATACTACTGCACTACCTGTTGTAAAGTTTGCCGTAACAACTTTTACTTCGTTAGTACATCTATCTACAAATGTTTGTGTAAATACCTGTCCATAAGTGAAACTACTTACGAATAAGAATAAAGATATAAGGAGCTTTTTCAATCATTTCTCCTCTCTTTAGTTTTCAAATATTCTTTTTCGTATCATTCTAGCTACAATTCGAGCTGAAGCGGTTTCCAACGCTTTTCTGGTAGATACTCCAATTGCTGACTGTCTGAACTTTATTTCATCCAAATCTAGCCCCAGCAAACCCTCTTGAGTCTTTACTGTATTTGCAGTACCAAGACCAGAGCCTACAAAGTATGTGCCATTCTCTGCGTTAGTAAACCTAACTTGCAACCCTAAACGAGTTGTTTGTGTTTGTTTAGAACCATCTTTAAGTGATAAAACTTCATCTTCTGAAACAGAGAAATCATATATCTCTATTGTAACGAAATATTCTGCTAACTTAATTTTACCTAATCCATATACTTGATTCTCTGAAACACCTTTTCTTGAAGCAACCCATTGTGATTTCATTCTATCTTTGATTGCAGATTTTTCTTCTACGAATTCAAATCTGTTTGTCCAATCTAAATACTCTATTACGATGTTAGTAAGACCTAAACCTACTCTACCATCTCTTAACTCAGGATACATCTCATATAAATCATCAGATATACCAACGTTGAGTAGAGCTACTGGTATCATATCTCCCCAATAATCCGAAACATCATCTATTGATTTTTTCTTTTCGAATTCAGCAACATATTCTTCAGCCTTAACCTTACCAATCGTTTGTGAAAATGATGTTAGTGTGAATAACATCAAAACTATTGTTGTGATTAATCTCATTTCTTATCCTTCATGTGTTTGGTTAACATAGGGTACATATTATACACTCCATCACTTAACCACTTATCAAATTTAATAAATAATTGTATAATTTTTTTCATATTTGTTTTTAGCCCAAAGTATCAAAAATGCCAAATGTAGCATTTTGGATATCAGCTTCTCCAGATACAATACCCCAAACGAGTCCTGCAATACCTAATACAACC
>Ga0209603_1000623_pt1 | contig 41838 bp, 37 predicted proteins | sample COGITO_mtgs_1206_FD_184812 | JGI IMG/M metagenome (GOLD analysis project Ga0209603, IMG submission 184812) | Pelagic marine microbial communities from North Sea - COGITO_mtgs_120607 (SPAdes) (version 2) | ecosystem: Environmental > Aquatic > Marine > Epipelagic ...
ACGGAGGATTAGAACCAAGTCGGTTCTGAACCACCGACAGAGAGCACGGGACCGCTCATGCTGGGTCCCCGCGCCGCGCGTCGCTATCGAAGCACGCAGCAGCGCCATCACGCATGCTGGGAGGGAGAGACTTTGCGCAACAGCTTTGCATTGGTGTTGCTGAAACTGAAGAGATATTTAGAGTTAATTAATTAAAATGTTAACTTTGAAGAGCCAGAAGGGGAGCCGATTGCGGCGAAGGGGTACAAGAGCTGTACGCTTCTTTCAAACAGGAATACGATCAAGTCTACGACCCCGAATTTGTGAACAACTGTGTGCGCGAGGGAAGGCTCCCGGAAGTGGACAAGGGGTGTTTCGTTGTCGGTCAGACGTGTCTGAGGAAGGCGAAGCTCAGGTACGCTCTTCAGACGCTGCTATTGGAAACATGCTACGCGTGCGATCGCGACTTGGAAGAACTTGAATCTCGAGACTGGGATGAGCTAAAACTCTACGGAGACGTGCTTTACACAACTACGAAGGAACGGTGCGAGGACTTTGTAAAGCGACAGGACACCCTCGAGCTGGCAGTTGCGGACGACAAGAGGTATGCTCCTGAGGTGCCCATAGACAATGACTTCTGGGACATAATTGACGAGTGCAGGAACGAGATATCACGTGGCTCGGAGTGCGTATTGAACGACATAATCAGGCGGAGAGCGAACGAGACGTTGAGCGACTTAGGCCCTGGTGGTAACAAGGACTACGAGTGCAGCGACGATGACGACGACGTCGAAGTAAGCAATGACGCTGACGCAAGTGATTCCAGCGACGAGGATGTATCTCCCAAGCGCAAGGCAGTCGGAAAGCGTGCCTGCGTCATTGGAGACGAAAGCAGTGATGAGGAAGACGACAGCAACGTTCAAGGCAGCGGCTATGCCATCCATAGCTCAAAACCTAAACGTGTTCGATCGAGCGCACCTGGAGGAACGTCATCGTCCTCGGGAGCCGGCACCTCTAAAGAAGCGGCAGTGGCAAACGATGAAGGTTGCGCCATGCCGGCGGCCGGTTCGCGCAGATCCATTCCACTGTCCATCTCTGGAATGGTTGGCATGCAGCGCGCGGCTGGCATCTTGCCGAGCCGCAACGAGGCGGTGGTGCAACTCATGGAGCTTCAAGTTCGCCTCGCAAAAAACCGCAACCACAAAGATGCTAGCGTCTGCACTAACGCAATCCTGACCCTTCAAGAATTAGTCCAGAGGGTTGAAGAGTTGAGTCACACCGTAGGAATCTAACAGTGTGGTGGCCGCTAAGTAATATGTCTATCAGTGTGTGACATTGGCTAAGGAAGGCGGGCGGGTATGGCGCGCGTTATTGCGTTGGACGAGCTTGAGCACAAGCTCAAGCAATCCATCGTGAGCAGTCTTCGTGTGTGCGATGAAGCCGTAGTGCTACCACAGGCGCACCGGTCCATAGAGAGCGGGGTGGTTAAAAATGTGGTCATGCGGATCAACGGCGCGGAGGAGGGTTTGAATCCCGATATCTTTTCTCCAATGTGGTTCGCTGGGGTCTCCGTGATTTCCTTTCCGCCTGACAAGGCAGAGGCGTTGCTTTCCAGCGACGCCGAACGCCGAGAGGTGATTGAAAAGCTGGCCAAGAGCGTTCCCTCTGAGATGCAGGATGCGCAGATACAGGTGGGACCTGGTCTCGACGGAGACGACCAGGACCGCGATACCGCAAAGTGGGAAGCGGGATTCGACGGTCCCGGTTGCTGCGTTGGCCTCTACTCCGCGATGCAGAACCGGGCCCCGGAAGCGCTTCTGACAGGGATGTCGCGCGTCCACAAGTCCTATTACCTGGTGTGCAAGGCCGGGGCCGGGCTTGCCGGTCAGACGTTCCACGCTCGGCTGTCAGCTGCGCTCAAGTCGGGATCGACGCTCGACGAGGCTCTTTCTGACGATGGCTCGCCAGGAGCCAAGGCCCTCCGCCGCGTTGCGGTGGCTGCAAAGCGCAACCGTTGCCGAATTCTTAACATCGCTGCCCAGTCTCTTGGGTTCGTTTGTGTCGACACTATAGGAGACAACGCCAGTCCGCTCTCGTCGCCGTACCGCATTGCGATACCGGCCATCGATTGTTGCTACAATGCGCTCGTGAGGGTTGATAACGGCGCTCGCAGCACGTGGCAATACACGAGTGGATGTGTGGAGAGCTCTGTTTCTCTTGGCGCAATCACGTCGTCAAACGTGGCCGAGGGGTTTGTAGTTTTCACGGCGGCAAACGGAGATTTGCGATACGCGGTCAGGAACGACGCCTATGGGGTTATACCCTTTTCTACACAAAGGATTCTTAGCAACCGGGAAGCGGTCTTCAAAGCTACAGAGGAACACAAGAAGTGCAAAAATGTGCAGCAGGGCACCCACCCCGACCACTACTGGGTGAGTTGTCACTTTGGATGGCATTCAAAAACGTTCGACGGACCACCTGGGGGCGTCGACATCGAGCCTCCGGGTGTGTGGGGGTCGCACGAGAGCGAGAACTTTGTATCAGAATGGTCCAGAGAGCTGGGAATCTCTCGAGCGAAGGTGCTGCGCTTGCAGCCGGAGATGGTTGCCCTGTCTGCAGTGGAACCCGGAAAGCTGAGAGTGGCGATTAAGGCCTTGGCGCGATGATGCCTCACTGGACAAGCACTGAGCTCTCCTCTGGCCACTCGCGCCACACATCGCAGATGTGTTGTTGCATGAAGGGACAGCTCATAAACACCTGCCGGTTCTTTATGGTGCACGTGGCCGGTGCCAAGTACAAAAATGGTTCTCCAACAGAGTTGCCGTGTTGGTCTAAAGAAACGGGGAAAGACGCGACATTCACGACTGCCACAAAGACGCCCATGTCCCTTTTGGAAAGCAACGCCTCGTACTTCTGGTAGGTGAGGAGCGGGATGGCCATGTTCTTGTGGTATGTGATGCGCGAAAGACTTTTTCTGTCGATCCCCATTGGGTGAAGGATGTCGTTGTTGAAATCGAATGCGTGTAAGAGTCCTTCATAAACGTGAGTGTCCGTGTGTAGCTGTCCCCTTGGGGCTGCGTAAATCAAAGTCTTGGCGGTCCTCCAGCCGTTGGAAGCGTACCTGGGTTCGAGGTGGGGTGCCTGGCGAGGGATGAGGTTGTCGTATTGCCACAAAAAGTACTCTAGTTCGCCCGTACCAAACAAGTGGAATAGGCCGTCTAGGAAGTCCAGTGCCATTGATTTGGCGTGGTGAGGATCCATCAGCTTGTACATGCAATGCGACGTGTAGCGCATGTCGTCCGTGCAGCGCAACTTCCCATGCGAAAGCGCGTATATTGCCGTGTTGACCTGGGCGTCGTCGTCGTTTGCGAACACATTTAAGACGAGTAGCCCCATTGTTCCGAGCAGTGCCGATACCGCCACGGACGGCGCCGTGAAGGCCAGCACCATAATGTGCTGTTTGAGCTCGGCTGGCAGAAGCTGAATCGGAACCAAAGCGCTGTGGACGGTGCGCGCTCGGGAGCGCGGCATGTGTACCATTCACTATCAGTTAAGTTTACAATCCAATAAATGGTCGCACTGAAGTTGGCGCCGGAACATTCTCGAGGACACACGCCCGCCCAACCTGTTCCCGGAGGGCGAGCGGCAACGCAACGTCTACGTTCCGTACAACGGCAGGACTCGCCATCACCGCGTCAGCCACGCCAGCGATGGAAGCTGGCTGGATGAGTCAGACAAACGAATGTGATTCCTCCTGTACGATACATTGTATTAGGTGTTACAGTTAACTTGACACCGTCACTGCAACAGTGACTTAGAAAGCAAGAGCACACACTCACATAAACCTGTATATCCGGTCTTCTTGAAAGTCACTTTAGGGGTTCCAATTTTGTCCGTCGTATAAACTGCCCAATCGCCCGTGTCCGAGACCAAGCCCAAACGCGAGATGGACGGCGCGATAGGCGGTGTGTCTATGAATGGAAGCACAACACGGCCCCCAAATGCACACCCCTTGCGTATGTCGTCCTTCTGCTTGGGAATAACAAGTGCGAGGCCTGATAGAAGCGCGCTCATCTTATGAATCGGATCTGGATCAGATTCGAAGCTCCATATCGCGCCTCGCATGGCCGCCTCGTGCGCGCCGTTCAAGATCTCAGGGTACTGCTTCGTGGCGAATGCGTTGGCCTCTCGAGTAAGACAGACACACTTTCGCACTCCCACTGCCTTTGTTGGGAGCTTGAAGGACAGTATCATGTCACGCAAGATCGCCTGCCCTGCCTCGGACTCGGCGGCGTCTGCAAGTGCCATCAATTTCTCGTACTGCATGTCGTTTGAAGCGTTGAGTATTCCTATCGTATCCAGTGTCAGGAAGGAGAGAGGGTCCTCATTTGTCGAGCGCCGCGACGGCCGAGCAGCATTATTGATCAGGGAGTTCATCATCGCTGAGGCACTGGTTCTTAAGAATACGTCGGAGAGCATGCCCATTTGCTGCATAGCGCTCTCGTCCTTCACGTAGCGTGCTTCTTTCAGCGCGGCGTTGCTGACAGCCTCATCGCTTCGGAGCGTGGTGTCCCACGACGACGACGACTGGGCTTGCCCGACCATTTCGATACGCTCGGCCAGGCTCCTGGACTGCCAAGACGCAATCAGCTGAGTTTCTTCTCGCATGCGCATCCGCCTGCGCTTATTGGGACGTCCGTCGTCTCCTGCAGCTCCCTGATCGCTCTGCCCGGTCGATTCCCCCCCCTCGCCCCCCTCGCCCTCCTCGCCCTCCTCGCCCTTGTCCCCTTGGTCATTGTCCACGTAGTCTGTGTCGTAGGACCCGGGGTCCTCGGCCATGGCAAGGAGAGAAAAAAGCAGCGTCTGTGTCTTTTTGAGTAGACGTATCTGGTCGTCGGCATCTATTTCAAATGTGATCCGCCTCATGCACATGATGGCGCCACATAGAAGTGCCATCTTGGACGACTGTTTCAACACTGCCCCCCTCAACAAGGCGTCTCGTGCTTTCAACATCGAGGAGACGGCGCTCTTGTGAGCCGACACAGGCAGTGGTTTGTCCAAAGGTGGCGTGAGCCGCTTGTGTATCTTCATACATACTGAATCCACCCCTCCATCGTCCGATTCTACGGAAGGTGCAGCCCCGCTGCTCTCAGACATGGCTCCGCTCCCAAGCCCCGTTACAATGTCCTCCCTCTATTACATGCACAAACCATCTACACACAAGTGCTTAGCGAGACACACTAGTTCACACGCGAACTGCAACTTGCGCCCTTGGGGTGCACTCTCTCAGACGACAAGCCCGGCCGCATGAAGGGCGTCCGTAGAAAGCAGAGCTGCGTTTGCCATCAGCGCCTGGGCGATGCTAGGCGGCAGCGGCGGAAGGTCGATCATCAAATCGTCCACGCTTCCAGGGTTGATAACCGGGGCACCCGCAGTGGGTGCATACTTTACGTAGATCGCGTCGGTAATTAAGCTCAACCCGGCCCCTCCCGAGCGGTGACCTTGCGCACCGTATGCAGCACCGGGATTGGCGGCGGGTTCTTCCTCCGAGAAGGTGCCGTCCTCTGCCAGGAAGCGGCAGGCGTCCACGATGCGTCCGGTGCTTTTCCACCGACCGCCCTGGCTCTCGAGACTGGAGAGATCGTCGTCGACTATGGCTTTGGAAACGGACAACTTGTCCCCGTGCACCATGTTGATGGCAAAGTCCACTGAGCCGGCGGCGATCAGGTGCTTGACCTCGACTGGATGCTCCTGGCCGATGCGGTGAACGCGCTTGGCGGTCTGCAGAACCTGCATCGGAGAGAAAGGGCGAGACCCCCAAAAGACAACCGCGTTGGATCCTGGAACGAGATTTAGGCCGGTTCCGCCAGCGTCGATGGACATCAGCAACAAGGTGCGGGACCCTCCCAAAAAGCGCTCGACGGCGTTAGTGCGTTGCTTCTGTCGCAGCTCGCCAGTGTAGAGGATGATGTCTCCGACCTCCGGGCACGTGCGCTTTAGGTACTCCATGGCGATCTTCAGCAGCGAGGTATGGCAAGCGGCCACCATAACGCGTTCCATCCCCTTCTCGTTCAGCTCGAGCAGCGTGTTACGGAGCGCAACGAGAGCACCCGTGTCGTTCATGGACGCCTGGTTGATGAGGCTCTGGTCCTTTTGGAGCTCTACAGCGCCCATGCGAGCAAGAATGGGTGACACGAGAAACTGCTGCATGGTCTGCAGGTACGACATAAGCTTGTTCATCTCTTGTGCACTCGCGCGGTTACCGTTGCGCTCAATGGAGAAACGAAGCCGCTGGGCACGGGACAGGATTTCGTTGTAGTATGCAACGTGATCGGGATCGACGTTGACCTCAAAGCTTTCTGTCTCGTGCGTGATGGGTGGGAGGTTCAGGATGTCGTCCGACACGGCGTCGACGTAGGTCTGGTTGAACTCGGTGATAGACTCGGTGTTGACACACTGGCGCTTGCGATCCTTAAACCAGCGGTTCCACGTCTTCCACTCCGAGGGCAGATCTATGGCAGTCGCGAGCCCCATCATGTCGTCCGGCTTGTTGAAGACGGGAGTGGCAGTGAGTCCTATCACTTCCTCAGCCGTCCTGGAGACAAGCTCGTGGCCCTTGGTCCAGCCGGTGAGGCAATTGCGCATGACTGCGACGCACAGAGGAGTTTGTCAGATCTGAGGAAAGGCTTTCTCATGCTAGAGGGATCAAGGTGGGGGCGTGGCGTACAATGCAGTTCATCGATGCCTACCAGCGTGTACTCCGCAGCGAAAAGCGGGTGCAGCGGGACACCCGGCTTGCGGTCCCACTGCGAGACCCATTGGTTGCGCTCGTTGCGGTGGTGCGCATGCACCCACTCGTGGCAGCTTGACCACGCGCGGCCCACGGTCTCCTTGGTCACGATCAGAACGTCGTGCTTTGCAATGCTCTCTTTGGTGAGCTTTCCTGCCCTGTTGGTGACCAGTACTTGCTTCGCCGAGATGACCAGAGTGTCGAGTACCGCGTTGTGCCACTGCTGAAGACAAGAGGTGGGAACCGATATGAGAATTTTCTGGCGCTTGCCGCGTCGAGTGATGTGGCGCGCAGCCGCGTGCAGCAAAAAGGTAAACGTCTTGCCGGTACCAGGAGCGTGCACCATCACCATACGACGTGTGTTGCAATTGATCATGCGCTTCACGAACTTGCGCTGGTGCGGGTAGGGCATGTTGACCCGTCCGACCTTTCTGCCGTCGGACCGGGCACGCTCGCGGAGGATACCGGGGGAATGCTGGGTGCCAACGAGAGCCTGCGTGAACTGCAACATCTTGTCCTCCGGTTTGGTCTTCTTCTCTTCTTTTACAGGGGCTTCTTTACGCATTGCATTTGCAATATGCTCTTCGGCCGTGGGAGGCTCTGCTACGCACTTACCCGCCGCCTTTCTCGACGACTCAATCTCCGCAGCGACATCGGCGCCACGTGAACCAGCCCCAGGAGAAGGTGGACGGCTTTGGGGTGGAAGAACAGCATCGGTGTCTTGCACGGCGGCCATCGCGACGCCCCCTTTTCCTGTACTTTATCTGTGTCGTCGTCATGGAATCAGTCCTATGGGCAAACCTCTCCTGGCGCCGGAAAACGGGGCACTGTGCAACGGTAACCGGCGCCACGTTGAGACGAGCGCGACAAGCATTTGCCACGAACGCATGTCCGGTAACGTGCCGGGTACCGGCACTCCACCGGACGTACATTTACCCCCTTTGTACATTTAGGGGGTCGGGGTGCCGGTGAAGTGCCGGTTTGGCCGCACAAACCGGCACTAAAGTGGGGGTCAAAAAATTGGAGTTCCGGTAACGTGCCGGGTACCGGCACTCCACCGGAAGTGTAACCGTCGGTGTCGGTTTCCTAATTTGGGCATGGTGGTTACATGTCCGGTGGAGTGCCGGTACCCGGCACGTTACCGGAACTCCGAATTTTTGACCCCCACTTTAGTGCCGGTTTGTTGTGTCAAACCGGCACTTCACCGGCACTCCGACCCCCTAAATGTACAAAGGGGGGTAAATGTACGTCCGGTGACGTGCCGGGTACCGGCACTCCACCGGAACGCCCGCCGATGATTGAGATCTCTGCGCCGTAACAGATGCTTTGTCACATTTAATCAGTCGCTGCACCTGCAGATGAAGCCGGCGCCTTGGTACTACTCGATCACCCCTGACCACAGATCGCTAAGCTGGCAGATGCAGAGCGTGGCCAGAACCAGAAGCGCAGGAGCTGAGATGTCGAGCGGCATGCGCCAACCCGGCGCCTCAAACTCGTTGCGTGAGTACTATTGCAAATTCTTCCCCGTGGAGGTTCTATGTGAACTTCTAGGGCGAGAGTGGAGGGGCCGTAACCAGCTGCACAAACGAGAGCTGTGCATCGAGAACGTCGACGCCTGCTACATCCGCTGGCTCAGTGTTTCAGCTCCAGCAGAGCTTAGGTCATTGTTCAGAGAGAAGAGGGTCGAGAAGTTCCACACGGGTGCGATCTTCAGTGGAGAGCCGCGTATGAAGAAGAATGGCGTGGCGATAGAGCCTGTTGAGCGTGAGTTCGTGGTGGACATAGACGTCAACGATTACGACGTGTGGGGCATCGACGCGAATGACAAGGAGTCTTGCGATTACGCGTGGCCCATCGTGGCGTTTGGGATGAAGATGGTAAAGCACGTACTCAGAAAGCACTTTGGGTTCGAGAACATGCTGTTAGTGTACAGTGGCCGCCGCGGAGCGCACATGTCCGTCTATGACGCGAGGGCGTGTGCGCTGACGGACGAGGCACGCACCGCGATCGTGTCCTACTTGCAGCCTGGTGACAAGCCTGGCAAGTCGGGTAGACTGTGCTATTCTTACATCCTGGAGTCGGAGGGGTTTACGGAGCTCTTCGAATCGCACGTTCTACCGTTTTGGTCAAACTGCTGTCTGAAGCCACGAGAAGAAGGGGGCATGGGTGTCTTGGATGGTCAGCTCGAGAAGGAAGCTTTCATGGACCTGTTCGGAGACCAGTACGCCAGCGATGCGCTCACGCTCACCAACGACACCGGAGCACAGATGTGGAGCAAGTTGACAAAGTACGCCAATGAGTCCTGGGAGCAATGCAGGACGTGGTCTGCAATACATGAGACCGTCATGTGCTACCTCTGGCCACGCCTGGACGGCGCGGTAAGCAAGCACCGCAACCACCTCAGCAAATCTGTGTTCAGCATCCATCCCAAAACCGGGTGCATTTGCGTTCCAATCAAAGGAGACTCGTTCTTGTTCAAGCCCACAAGCTGCCCCAAGTACGATGATCTAGTTAGAGGCGATGAAGCCGCCACAGTGTCGTTCAAGACCGCCGTGTCCATCCTCCAGCGATTCGTAAAGACTATGAAGTCTGCGGACTCGGAGTCTTGGTCGCCTCCTCGTATTGAGGTTGGTCCGTGCAGCGTCTATTCCATGGTATCTCGCAAGCGGGGTCGCGGTGAGGGGGGAGGCGAGAGCGATTGCTTGAACAATAAGTACTGCTTCACTGACCGCGAGCGCTTCTACGCGGACACCACGCGCGTCTTTTGTGCCTTGGCATCAGACGCAGATCCAAATGTCGTGTCGGTGTATTTCTACACAACGCTGCCCGATCCGTGCGTGGGCGAGGTGCTTCGCGGATACGCTCCTCCGTCCCGCAAGGCCGGGGCCTTCCCTGTCAAATGGTTTGTCAACCGCATACGCGAGGCGTCCAACCACCCCGGAGTTGAAGTACTCCTCGACAGGGCCTACACTTGCGTGCTTTTCCACCCCCGCCAGGCGAGCAAGCAGTTGTGTGAGCAGCGCATGGGGCGCCTTGTTGACCGCTTGCTGGACCCAAACATGATCACCACGGTCAGCGCAAAGTGGTATAACGTTGCGTTGGCTGCCTGGATGAACGACCAAGTAAAGGAGACGTGGGAGACCAAACACATCTATTTGAACTGATAAGATACACAATTCGGCCACGTGTTGGTGTGACATGCGCGACTACATTGCCGACATTGCAGACATTGGGTCGCGCGGTGGCGGGGCGGGGGAATTGATTGTCACGCTCCTTCTGCTAGACGTGTGCGTGCGGCCGTGCATTTACGGGGCGTGTGTCGGATGCTGGACCTCTAGACAGCACCAAGTGTACGGTTACCCCAACTACTGGTACAGAGCCCAGCCCCCCACTACCGTCGTCGTCACCCCGCACGAGACGGTGATCACGGCACACGCAGACCACACACCACCATTGTACAATTTGTCCATGAAGAGAGACTACTCGTAAAAGAAAATGTGTTAACAACATTATTTAGTCACCTTCAAATATCCCCGTGTGCGTACTTAGACCAAAATCCGATTCCATACGCGGCGAGCACCTCCTCACCGGCCTTGATGTTGCGCGATGCGACAACTGCCAGGGCAGCTCCGCCCAGCCCAATGAAGTGGCAGTTTTCCTTACTTGTGGATTCTTGATGGTAGCGCAGCACTTCGTCCACTCCAAAGTCCTTATTGAGGATGCAGGAACCGTCGTTGATCAGATGGCCACACGAGTCGTTTGTGTACTTGTCTGGGTCACCCGCAATCGCGATGCGCGATGCAGGATAGATCTCTGTGGAGTACCTGGCAAACATTGACGCTGTTATGTGCAGCATGGTGGTGCCGTCGGCCGTGGCCCACCATGTGCCGCTTTCCTCAAGTGCGAGCGAAAAGGCATGGCAGGGGTACATTGTCACGATGTGTCCCTTCTTGATGGACCGCTTGGCAAACACCCCGTTGCCGTGAATAGGAGAGAACTTCACAGAAACCGAATTGATACCGGTGGGCACGATGTTCTTCACCAGAAACGCCAGCATGCACAGTTCGTCCGTCGTAGTATACATTTGCATTTGTTGAAGTCCCTGTATGTCCATGAATGGCTGCAACACCCCCATTGGGTCGGAAGCGGCGCTCTGAAGTATGCCGATGTTCTCTGAGGGGCGATTGATGCAGCTATCGGTGAGGTCAACAAGAAGCTTGCCTACGGTCATCGCATCGGAATCATTCCCCAAGTCGACTCGTCCATTGATCGAGTCGAGCTGGTCGATCTTACGCCACGCCACAAACGGTATGAGATAATTTGGAATATGGTTGGCTGCCACTCCAGCACATTTAAGCTCATGCACAAGGTGGAGTGCGTCCCTGGTGTCAGGAGTGACCCTCTCGTCGATCTCACCCGACGTGAAAAGACGGACAGCTTCATTGTGGAGCTTCTTAGCAAGGCCGAACCCCTTAAGGCCCACCACGGCGTCCGCCACCTTGTCCGAGAGCGTGAGCTCGGTGTCTAGCTTCTGGGCAAGCGCCTCCTCTACGTCGCGGCTCTCGCTTGTGGGTGCCTTGTTTTCTGGCTTCTTCCGGCGCCGCGACGGCATCCTCAGGGGCTGGTCGCGTGGGCGGCCCGTGGTCCGGGTAGATGGGCAATGTTCGGCAGCAGCCCCTGCACCCCGTTTTTTTGTTAGAACCGTTTGCGGTTGACTCTTTGGGCAAGACACTTTCGGCGCCGGGTAATCACGGCGGGTGAGTACACACAACACTACGGAGGGAATGCCAGTCGTATGCATGTCCCACTATCGCGTATGTTTGGCGGTGGGGACATCTGGGACTGTGGCATGCGCGCGCAGAGGCATGCACGTCGTGAAGAGCCCAAACTTTTTGTGTGATGGGTCTGGAAGAGTTGCAGACGGGATTGGGTGGATCGTAGATCCAGACTATGGTCTGTGGAACATTGCCGTTTACTGGTATGACAGTGGAGATACGACGCAATGGACGCGTGCAGCGCACCATGGAACTGATGTAGTTACGTCCATGCGCCCCGCTAAGTATTCTCTATAAGAGGTTTGGTGAATTGCAGCACAGCGCGATCCGATGGAGTCTCCGTGGCTGATACACCGTCACTCGGCGTCGCCGAGCCTGCATGCGAGGAATGGGTCCATCAGCCCATCATTGATTCCGGAGGCTCTGAAACAGTCTCCAGAGCAACAACCGCAGTCTTCCTCGGGAGCAATGCAGGCTTCCATACCGGAAATTCAGCTTCCTCCCAGCTCAAAGCGGGCTCCGTCTGCGCCAGTGCCGGTCGGTCCGCCTCTGCCGCCTTCTGAGGGACCGGCGCAGCTTCTGTCCAACGAGTATACAATTAACGCTGACGAGGAGTACAGCCGCGACGAGGAATTGCTCAACCAGTTCATCAAACTTCACCCAATGCTGAGCATGTACGCTACACTCCTAACGCTTTGTAAGAAGTGCACACTCTAACCTTGTTCTCCTTTTGCTTTTGCAGGGAAGCAACTACATCGCGCACATTGCAGCTTGTTTCCGGTATGCTGGAGAAGGCTCACGTCCGCATCCCCGACCTGGAGGAGGTGGGCAAGGAACACGACGACCAGTTTCTCTCGGAGGCCAAGGCCGAGATTGGAGAGCGTCCGTGTGTGTGCGGCCAGCGCTGCCTGGCGAACCACATGGCGAAGATACGTTACGGCCCTGACACGAATAAGGGCTTCGTCTGCAAGGAGTTCCTGCTTCCTAGCCAGCTCCGGGACTTTCTCGACGGCAAGGGACTTCCGCCTGTCCAGCAAAAGTGCCTTTTATGTTCAAGATATTGGATGCATTATATTTATATCCTGGTAAGCGCCCCATCCCCAACTCACTCATCACACACACACTGATCAGACCCATAGTACTATGTATACATTCTTGCCTGGCTTAACGATGTGCTGCGTGCTTCACAGGCTCGCACAGACAGCAACTTTAAGCTCCCGTCATCCATGTCGATTCAACCCTTTCAGAACAAAGTTGGAGGACTTCCCGACCACGCGGAAGTCTACTCCGCCGCGAGAAGCATGCCCACGCACACCAGCCTTGTTGCGTGTCAAGACGGGTACCATCCCCACGCCATGCTCTTTGTCGACGAAGACTTTGCGCAGCGAATGCCACAGCGAGAGTCACTCCTTTCGGCGTTGTCCTTCAAGCCCGTAGTACGCTTCTGCTCCACACACTACCGTTACGTGTCGGACGAGGATGGAAAGACGCGCATCGTGCAAGTCGGTATAGGCGTAGACGAACACCTGGACGGTTTGGGTTTTCAGCAGCCGCTCTCGCGGGAGGCAACCTCGGGAGCGGCGGATCTAATGCCACAGTAAACAACGGTATGCGGTCACTGAGCATTGACTTTGAGGACGCAGGAACAATCGAATCCCTGCTACGCACGTGTCGTATGATGGCCGACGAGTTCGATGTACCGGACATGCCATCGTGGATACTGGATACCAGGATTGAGTTTGTGATTGGGAGTGATCTTCATGTGGGTTGCCAAGGGAGCGTGGAAATACTTGAAGAAGCGTGTGAAGTCGTTCCACGCCTCGCAACACTTGAGAAGACATTGCTCTCGCGCCTTGAGGGGCACGGCTCGGAACACTCGGCACTGGCACAGTCCTCGTGCGACGCCCAACGAGTGCACACCGCGTGCCTGGCTCGCCTTCTTCTAGGTGCCTGTTGCGAAGCTTTTGTTGCTCTCAAAAGCAGCCAGATTTCCAAACCTGGGACGCGCCCACAGGAATTAGACACGTGTCAAAAGATGGCTCGACTGTATAAGGACTCTTGTCACGCCGCGGTGTGGACGTCTGCTCACGCCCAGTACATCCACGACTTGCTCACCTACGGCATCACGGTGAACGGGCCGTCTCTCCATAGCTCGGCAAACGAGCTAGCGGAGTTGGATCTGTCCGAGCTGTACTCTCACCGTTTGAGTGTCCGACGGTCATACTCCAGCGCATCCAACAGTCTGCTGTCCTTGATGACTCGCTGCACGAACCCTGGGTCGCGTGGATGGGACGGCATACTTTCTACCATGTTGGAGGAGAACACCGGAACAAAGCGCATCTGCTGCAATGCTCTGATTATTTCTCTGACCGGCATGAACTCGTGTATCCATCCCGCTTTGAGACTCCACTGGAAAAAACGGCTCGGGCTGTCGCTTCACCTAGGATGCAAAGGTCTATTAAACCATATGTTGCCGCTATGCAACCAACCAACCGCGTTCAAGGAATGTGTCCGTAGAATGGTGTCTAACACGACTTCGGCGGACTATGCAAGCAACTCTGTGTTATCGTATCTCGAGCACCCGGTTGCGTTCTTGTCCTCGGCTCCTTTCCAGATTCCCACCAACGGCCTGGAGTGCTCTTCTACCGCGTTTGCCAACGCCGGTCGTAATATCGATGAGTCTAAGGGGTTGACAGGCATACAGGATGCCATCAAACACGCGTTTGTAATGATGAATCCGACTCCGTCCGAGGAAGAGCAGACCGGCGTGCTGAAATGGAACCCCGGATACTTAGGTACGCGCCACCCGAACTACCCCCTCCCTTTACCCACACTTTGCAAACACGGGGGGGGGGGGGGGGTGGGTACAGTCTACCACTTTGTATGTTGATTCTTTTCTGACCACTTCTTACCGCGTGTTTCGCAGGTAAGGGGACTGCAAGCATACACCATAAGATTCCCGCAACCTCGGTGGCTGCGTCAGTGTGGTCCATGGCGTTTAGATGCAATTTCATCCCGTTCTGGACCCATAGCGCGTCTCACGACCTGAGAGCGGCAAGACTGGACCCCCACCAGTACGAAGCCATTCACCAAATGAACGCGGCCACCAAGCTCACTCTACTTCTCACGGACTCGGAGCGCATGGAAATACAGAGGCTTGCACTGCAAACGCCGTCTTCCGGTTTGATGACGCTGGAAGAGGTGTCAAAATTACTTGGAATCAGCAACGTGAGAGGGTCGTCCTGCAACGGAGGTTCAAAAGGAGCAACCGATTCGATACGAACATTGGGCAACGCCGGTGGCAAGGGAGCAGCCAAGATACTTCATTTCTGTCGCATTTCCCACATCTCGGAGATTATTCTCGTGTACGACTTGGGCACCAAAACTAGAAACATGCAGGTGAATGCGTTGTACAAACGCGTTTTGGTTGATGAGTGCGCCGAAACGACGCCGTCCAGCATGGAAGAGATATTGGAGATGGTTCCAAAGCACTCTAGTCACCTGTGTGCTTGCGTTGAATGCAAGCGGGTTTCGAATGCAATCGCCAATGACGGTGGGTCAAAATGGAACGTCAGCTTCAACGAGGTTGGGACCAGTGGATCAATGCTGTTGATAGAGTGCGATACGACGGATACCAAACTAATGTGCTCCAAGAGGTCGTCAGCGTCTCTAAAGACGGCATTGGCGTTCGAGGAACAGATGTCAATCCGTGCCATTGAACACATGGAGTGTAAGGAGCACTCCATCGTATCGATGATATCAGACCCCATCAGCGGCTCTGGTCCCGGGACGTCTGCCAGAATAAGGCGAGATTCAAAGAGTGTTCTGGAACAGCGATGCAGATCTGTGGCGTGTGGCCACGAGTGCATGCTCACCATACCCCTTGTAGGACGCGCGGTGCGATTGTGGAACGACTGGTATGCTCTTTGCTCCTTCTGTGGGTGCTGTGTGAAGTTTGATCCGTCCAACAAGTACCACTCGCAGATCTGCTGCCTGCGATGCGACTTCAAGATGCTCAATCGCAGCTTGCATACCGAAAGTAATGCATCCGACTCCGTCTCCACGGTGGTTAGTTGCCGCTACTGCGGAAAGGCAGATCCTATGAGATCTGGAGCTCGGTGGCGGTTGGTCAAGGCACCGCTCGACAAGTCTGGGAGAAACGCAGCACTGCCACCGCCCTTGCGGACGGTGCATTTTTGTCCAAAGCACTTCCGCTTGTGGATTCCTAGTTGCATGAAAACTATGGAGACGCGGGTAATACTTTCGCACATAGTCTACGGAGCAAAGCCATGCTTCGATCATAAGACTATCTCGACCCAGTCGGACGAGGAGGACGCTCCTTCCACTAAGACACGCAAGCGGCGCAAGCTACACTCAAAGAGATGAATACCACCTTCACTCTAGCTTGGCGCCAAGCAATCTCGCTACAACATGCTGCATGGACACCGTCGTCTTTTTGTCAAGTCCCAGACGCCATGGATTACACGAGTGCAAGGAGGCGTCGGTGTCGTGCATCACGCGCGCGTAGAAAAGCGTCATGCCGTTACTGACGTGAAGTTTGCATACATTAACTTTGTTTCCGGTGACGCCCGCACAGTATATGGTAGTGTTATCCGTGGCGTGTAACAAAATGACGGAGTCGGCTGATGTGGTAGAGCGTGCGTGGTCGTCTTTTGTAATGCATTTTCCAACCCATTCTGGAGCAGCAAGCTGGCTGCGCGGCACCACCACCAACCCACGTGGTTCTTCAGCGTCCAAATAACCAGCCAGCTCGTCCACGTAAAACGCGCGGTGTCCGTGTGAATCTCGTGCCTTGATGAGTCTTCTTTTGGCAGCCAGCACACCCTCGTCATAGATTAGATTGGTTTCGCTAGCGAATGACGTAGCGTGAAAAGAGGGCGAGGTTACGGTGGGGTGACTCGCCGTCTTGCGGTTGCGCTTCGTTCGTCCTAGTTTGCGGATCAAGAGCCGTGTGGCACGGTCGGCCCGGCGGTCGGACTTTTCAAGTCGGTCTAACACGTGTACGTCACCCTTGGTCATTATGGCCGTGGCCATCTGCAGCGGGGAACGATCTCCGTCCACTGAGACAGAAATAGCGGAGAGCGGTGGCTTTTTATCTTCAATCGTCGGGTACGTCAAACGACGATTGGAAACCCGTTATGAAAAGCCGCCGCCACCGTCGAACTCTTCGGTGTGGGTAAGTGTGGACCCGCAACCTATGACGAGGCGCTCGTTAGTTGTTCAGACCCATCAGGAACTGGAGGAACAGAGTAGCACAGAAACGACATTCGAGTACTCAAAGTCGCTTATGAGCTCTATCGTGCTGAGCATTCCTATGACGGAGCGGCTTGTAAAGGAGATTCCGTTGGCAAAAGACGAGATGAAGGACGTGCTAGTGATGGCAATCATTGTGTTCCTTAAAATTAAGCACCTGGTGAACAAGCAAGAACCGAGTTCGTGGGACAACAGTGAAATAAAGAGCCGCATTGCACTCGCCATCAGCATATCTATGTCCACGAAGTACGTCATGGACGCCCAGCCGTTGGGATCGATATACGCACTGTCGTGTTTGCTCAAACCGGGAGAACTTGACTGCAGCGCAGCTCAGCTTCAAGAGTACATAGCGAAATACGAATGTATCGTGTTGAAGAATGTCTCGTTGTACAGATGCTACTTCAATCACAAGATGTGGGCACACAAGGTGCTTTTGGATATGCTGTCGGTGGGGAGGGTCAGCAACACCGTCGCCACTTCCGTGGAGGAACTGTTATTTTTCTTTTCATTTCACGTGTCACAGTGGTTACCGGAATACTGCTCTTTTGGAGACTTCTATATCGGACCCGCACTTGTTCTACTATCTCTAGAGTGTCTTAACGTATCGGGCTTTGCTGCTACGGGAGCGGAGCCATGTGGGGACCTGAAGAGCTACAAGCTAGCATCGAAAATGGCATCCGATGTCTCCGCAAATGACACATCTTGTATGCAGAAAATGCTGAACATGCCGTTCACAGACAGTACCTCGTGGCAGAGACGAGCCACTACGCAGGGTAACATCAAGAATGCAAAAGTGTACTTGGACAAGCGCGCTGCTTCAACCGCGCGTTCCGCCCCGTATCGGTAGAAGAAGTGAAGTGTCGTCCGAGCGTACTCTCCTACTTGTCGCTTGCTCGAAATTGTTTCTCAGCGCAAAATTCTGTGCATTAACACAGTTGAGTATTTGACGGTTTGCAATGCAAATACCAAACGCCGTTGCTGCTGCAACACTTGCCACAACAAAGATAATCTCCATTCGGTAATTTAGTGTACCCTTCGCTATCTTTCTAAGACTAAGAGCGTCGGTGGGTAGCGGGGAGGGTCCTTATGAGCGTGTGTGTAAGAACTCCTCCGCCAAAAGCTTCGCCATTAGAACTACTGGAAGGAGACGTTTCAATTGGTGTGTGCACAAAACACAGCTTGTTTCAGAGTTCTATGAAGATTTGTTTGCGCAAACAAGCGCAGCAGCTCTCCTGTTGTATAGGCAGATGCGGGCGCGTTCACCTAGTCGGCTCGGTCTACAAGGGTGTCGTCGAGAACGCCCTTGTGGTCATGAGGGCCCACGCGGACAAGCTGGTGGAAGGCTGCTCGCAGGACGACGCTCGCTTTTTTGTGTTTGTCATCGAATCATTGTCTATAGACGGAGCGTTCAGATCACTTTGCTCCACACGGAGATTCTCTCCGTACGAGCCACTAGAGGAACAAAACAAGGAGTTGTGGTTGATTTGTCGCGCTCTGTTTGACCTTCCGGAGTCGTGTGCCCAAGAAGCCTGCGAACGGCTGTGCGTAGAGTCTCCAACGTGCATGGCAATGTGCGGGTTTCTAGCTCTCATGACGAGGACTCCACTCGCGTTGAAAGTGTTTTCTCACAGCGGCGGTCGATACGGGGACTTCCCCATCGCTCGCGCGGCGTGCTGCCATGTTGACCCTGTATACTCCAGGCCCTTGGTGTCCGTGATTTCCAAGTGTGTGATCGGAACCAACGAGCTCTTCTCGAGCGACGTCTGCCGATGCATAATCGCTGTCGAGAAGGAGTCTGCGCTCAGTGGGACGGAGCAGTTGTGTGTCAAACCCGAGGATTCCGGGGCAGTCGAGGATGCACTGAAAGAGGTAGCATACGCAGACCAAACGGAGCATGGTGCTGACTGGTTGCGACTCTCTGCGCTGGCAAGAAGCAGGCTACGCAAGTCCGACGAAAACACCGAGCATGTCAAGGCTTGGAGCACGCTGTGGGAAAGTGTGACCCACACGGCGGAAATGGCTTACAGGGTGGTCTGTAGGAGGTCCTGTGCTCCGTTTGCCGTGCTTTGGGTGCACACGCACACGGGCTTTGTATGCTTCGCGCGCCAGCTTAACGTGTCGGGAGACTACAGAAGCTGGCTCGATGCGTGTGCCAAGGATTTGGAAGACAACGTTCGATCTAGCTTTGCGGCTACCAACAGAGAGCCACTCGTTCCGTTCAGCCGCCGCAGCAAGAAGTATGCCAGCGATATACGCGACAAAGACGATCGATGGGACTTGGAGTGCTGCGATGGTGTCAGCGAGCGCACGATGGCAACAGTAAACGCAGCCAGACAGAGTGGCTCTTCTTGTTTCATGATGGCACAGGGACCATTTAGGGGTGTCGTTTCGGTCTGTTTTCTCAGTTGTAAAATTGGTTAGGGTTAGGGTTGGATACATGCACAATACTAACTGGGCTCGTATGTGTTTTGCATACAAAGATCAAACGCGTTTCTCTTTTGTGTGAGTATTGCTTGCTCTTGTGTTCAAGGCCACCCCGCCGCAAAAGCGGGCATCACGAGTGACCGCAGTCAGTGAAAAGTGAACCCTTTGCGCCCTTTGCGCTCTCATATTCTCACTCGAGGCGCGAGATCTTGCGAGCCGGCTCGCCGCCAGCCACGTACGGTGGCTCCCAGAAATCTTCATCGTCGGATTCGTCGCCAGCCGGCGCAACGACGTCTTCAAACTCATCGTCGTCGTTGCCGTCGACCTGTCCCAGTGCCGAAGGGCCGGTAGCACCAGCGAGCGGAGGAAGAGGAGGGGGCTCAAATGCTTCGTCGCCGTCTTCGTCGTCGTAGGCATCATATTCTAAGTCCTGCTTGGATCCAGACTTGGTCTGAATGCTGAACGTCAGCTGCAAGCACTCCCACAGCGGGCCGCAGTTCTCGATGCACTTGATGAAGTTCATTGCAAATGAAATCTGGTGACCCATGATCATGCGAGCGTGCGACATTCCATCGCGAATTGGGCCAACCGAAGCAGTTCGGGTACAGGAAAGCGGATAGAAGTGCCCGAGCTTTCTCTCGAAGTACGTTCTGAACACGTTTACCGCCTCATGGGTGTGGCACGCGAAGGACTTCTCCTCGACCAGGCGCTTCTGGGCTTTGAGGTCCTCCGTGTCGTAGTCATCGTCGTCTTTGGCGTCGAGGCTTGCATCGTGAGGCATGGGATGAATGTCGGGAAGGTGGCAGAGCGATGAGATGAACGCCTGTCCGGCCGAGGGATACAATATCGTGGAGATGAGCATACCACCGACGATATCGCGCCACGGCTTCTCCACGTTGTCGCCCGTTGTATTCTTGCTCTCCGGCATCCTGCGGTTCTGCTCGATCAGGTGCGTCACGTTCATCTTACGGCAGCGCGCGTACTTGAGGCACGGAAGCGTCTGCAGCGCGATGATGTACATACGTCGCAGGTCCTTGCGACCCTCGTGGAGAGAAGCCGTGATGCCAAGCTTGATCGGCGGCAGCTTGTCGAGTGTAGGGTCGATGTCCGCAAGCAGCATCTCCTTCACAGACAGCATGAACATACACGCCGAAAGCCGAGTGGCCACGAGGTCGCTCTTCTCATGCGTAGAGCGCACGCTGCTCTCCTCGAGGATGCGGTTGGTGATCTTGGTAGACTTGCACGACTTGCTGGTCTGGTCCTGCGTCTCGGTAGTTGCCTTTGGAAATGGCAACACGCGCTCTCTGGCGATGCGCGGGCCAAAGCTGGCAAACATCTTCTTGATCGACCTCTCCACGTGCGGAGCAAACTTGAAAGGGCCCCGCACACTCGGCTCATTGTCGTCGGCGTTCTCTACAAGCCGCGAGATGGCACCAGAGAAGACTATGCAGGCCGCGGTCAGGATGTTGCTGCCACCAACCGAGATATCGTGCATCTCAAGCCGACAGCTCACGAGAAACTGGCTCGCCAGCCACAGCGACGCGTTAGTGTTGCTCTTAAGGTCGTTGTCGATACGGAACTGACGCCACTTCTGGCGCACGGTGATGTCTGGCTTGTCGATGCAGAATGCGTCGTGCGTGAAGGCGCTAGAGAGGAGCGAGAACTTGTCCGCGCAGCGCGCGCTGCCTTCAAACCAGGTCGCGAGGTAGTTGATGATGTCGGTGTTGGCCCCGGGAGCGTCGGGGCGGTCTCCACAGGGCATCTTCGTGCTGGCAATCTCGAGAACCTTGCAGTACATGGCCGCCGCTTCCTGCCACTGCGGGAGCTTGGATGCTTCGGCATGGATCACCGCGTTCATTGTTTCTTCGGAAGCCCGCTTGCCACTGGAGCTCGCAGCATCCTGAGGCAAAGTCGACGCCCTTGCGCAGACTCGGTTGGCGACTGCCTCGGAGGAGGCGAGCCACAGGTTGAGCTTGGCCATGGATAGAATCGCACAGACGGTGTAGACTACGCGCTTCATGCTGACCATGTTGCTATTGGAATCGAAAACCCCGGCTACCTGAGCGCTGGTGCCAAACGCATCGTGTGGAGACTCATTCTTGGGACCGTAGAACCGCGCAGCGATCGCATTGGCGCAGCGCATTCTATTGCCATCGAATATGGTGGGAAACATGAAGCAGTTCATGAACAGTTTGGTCGGCTCCTTGCCGTTGTTCAGGAATGCCAGTAGCTCCTGGTCTGTCTTGAGCGTCAGCTGCTTGAGGTTGGAGAGACCCTTGTCGAAGTTGTCAAACATCTTGTCGGCGGTGGCGTAGGCCTGCTGCGCGTGAGCGTTGCCGCTGCGCATGAAGCTGCACATCTTACTTCCGAGCTGAGCCTCCATGGAGCGAGAGAGCTTCGAGTACTCGCTATGTGTCGACGTGTGTGTGCTCGATGCGCCTATGAAGCAGCAGGTTCGCAGGGTGTCCACCATGCACATGTTCAGGCGGTGCAGATCCTTGTCGGACATGCGTGAGCCATCGTGATACTTGACAGGATTGTAGACCGCGTGCTCCAGGATAGCATAGGAGACGACGAGCGCTGAGCGGAAGGTGTCGGCAGAGTCACTGGAGATGTACTCGTCGCGGTTGAACGCGATGTTGGCAATCATGCTGTTGTACATGTCGCACACATGGCGCCCGTCCGGGAGTTCGGGTTGAATCATGTAGATACTCACGAAGTAGCGCGAGAGTATCAGCAGTTTGATCATCAGGTCTGAGCACTCGAACTCAGTGTTGGCCATTTGGATACCGGTGCCTCCGCAAGCCGTGTCGACGAACAAAGCGTTCATAGGGGCGTCGCCGCCTTCACCGCCGCCGCCGTCCTCGAGATACGCTTGTGCACCAGGTTCCATTCGTGTGCATGCTATCTGCGGCTCTTGACCCATCGCTTCTAAACGACACTGTCCGTCAGGAGGCACTGGAATGTTCATTGCAGCACAAGGGAGTTCATTGACGGGGACGCCATCCTGAGCTTCCGTGTCCAGTGCCATGCGCGCCGGCGATCCGGGGTCCGCAAGAACGCCGTCGGACAACATCTTACGGCGCCTTGTGTGTTGACGGTGTCCGGCGCCACGACGCCTTTCCTCAGGAGTGGGTCGCGCGGGGTCCGTTGCACAAGGGCAGCAGGGGAAGACTTCTTCTCACCTGGAGAAGTCTTGCAGATACTAGCGTCGGCAATGGCCAAAGGTCATGAGGTCGTCGTTGCGCCGGCCTTTGTGGCGCCGGGATTCGTGGCGCCGCGCTGACCCCTGCTGCGCTAACCAGCGACGAGGGACCTCATGCAAGGGTCGGCGGTAACGGCGCCGCGATATGTTTGTCCACTTCACGGCTCCGAAACAGCACACTGCGAAAGATGAAGTACCGCCCCAAAAGAAACGCTGTCGACATCTACATGCTCGCCACCGAGAGCGGGGGTGGCTATGTCGCGGATCTGTTTGTGGCGCCGACACAGGAAATGAGCCCGAAAAAGACACACGTACAACACCACACAATTTTCACGGTGGACACAACGCTGAGTCGCAAGGACCGCATACGGAAGCCCAGTTCGCGCATGAAGAGTTACAAGTGCACCGGAGGCAAGAGAGGTGCCAATGTGCACCCTTGTACGATGTGGCAGACCATCAACTCCAGTCACTTTCTCTGCTGCAACGAGGACGCGTCCTCCATGTTCCTATCGCTCGATCCCGGCACGTCGAACCATGGCGCAAAGAGCGTTCTCCCCGACGACCCAGATCAGAAAGACACGGAAGAGTATGACGAGTTACAGATGATTTACGACAGCGTGCATTTGGGCTCGTGTTCAACAACAGGCCTTTAGGGATGTGTCGTTGGCGGCGGCGGCGGCGGCGGCTTTCCGAGCGTGGGAAAGAACTCGTTTAGAGTTTGGACGAGGAAGTTGCACCGGTCGTTTCCTATTGGGTGATTTTGCCGGGTTGGTTGAATGTACCACAATGGCTGTCTGCTGCACCACACCTGGCAGTGGTGGATATAGAAGTCCTGTCTTGAGACCATCCCTGTTGAAAGAACAGTCACCGCTGCGAATACATCGGCGTACGCCTCACTGTGCGTCCAACTGTGGCGATAGTGTTTAAGGAGCTCACCATAAGTGTCTGGTCCGGCGAGGTTTGAAAACTGAGCAAAGTGCGCGAATTCGTGTGCTACGATAAAGAGCCCCCGCGAGTAGAGGGACGGGTCGTCGTATAGAGGGTCGAGCATGGGCCGGTGGGCTAGTCCGAGGGAGTATATACTGCAATATGTGTCGTCTATCTTTGTAGCGTAGGCGTTCCATTCAAACTGTGCATATAAAGGTCTGTGGTCACATTTCGAATGCGAAGACCCGGATTGTACCAGATCCAGTATGTTGCTCTTGTACTGGGCGTGCGCTTGTTTGGTAAGCATCAAGAACATACCGTCGTTGCTGCTGAAGTCGCCTCTTGGGACGGCGCGAGCCTTGCCGGCCCACGATCCTCGGGGAGCTCCCAAATATCGCACATCAGAGTCGTTTACAATCGTGGCAAACACTTTCGGATCAGTAATGGTATTACGTAGGTATGTCGTCTCGGCGACAACTGCAGAGGCAACGCGTACCGAAGTGACCATGGCTTGCAACTTTGAGTAGAAGTCGTCCGGTATTGCATACAAGAATCTCACTTCCTCGATCTCTTCCGAGAAGTGGACGCGCATCATGGCAAGGCAATCTACAGATGGATTGCCAACTCCGCCACTTGTTGCGGTCACACTGGCCAGCGTGATCATCGTAGACTGTTCTATTTCATTTGCTTTCGCTTCGTCTACCGATGCCTTTGCGGATAGGAGCGTAAGTGTTTCGGCCATAGGCTTGGATGCCTTGATGCGGATGATCTCTCCTCTTAAGAGACTGTAAATGCTGTACATGGAACTGTCGGTGTCGTAGCTCACAAAGGACGCATAGGTCTCGTAAGAGCAAAACGCCGCGAGTCCCTTGAGATAGGAGACCCCCTTGGTGCTATCCCGTTTGAAGTACTCTAGAGCCGCTCCAATTAATTTGGTCTCGAAGACCGTCGACACCTCTGTGAAGCTGTAAGACGTGTTTCCCGACGCTCCAATCATTAACTGCTTCTTTTGTTCCGTATTGAGGTTTTGAGAATTTCCCATCATGTAGTCGTTTTGTATCGACTTTATGGCCTCCTCGGCGTCTGTTTTAACGCTCACGGGCTCATTAAATAAATGGAGACTAGACGACAGTACGCCCACGGTAAAGAGCAAGTCGTCGACGATGCCAACGGAAAAGCCCGATGTGCCGAACCTGACATTCGCCGTCACTGGGCCATCACAGTAGTTGGCCATGTGGTACCCGAGGACCCTGAGGAAGCCGTCGGCATGCACCGCCGTGCTCTCTATGTAATTTTTGTAGTGGCTGTAGGTCCGTGCGGCCGAGATGCGCAGAGCCGCCGGCCCCGCAGTGGCGGTGCGTTCACACTCGGCCCTAAACTTTGCCATCCCGCTTGTTGCCGTTCTTGAGGAGGCGGTGATGGCTTCCTCTGCATGGGTAATCTGCTCCGCCCATTTGTCGTTGTCGTGGGACCCTAGACCACGGACTTCCAACCAATTGTTGTTCCCAGCAGTCATCCACTTACCACATGCACGGGCCGCGGCCGTGGAACCGTCGGGGTCCATGATCTCGCGGTTGGTGGCGTCGGGGTAAGGAAAGAATGGCACGCATTCTAACACGCCCGTCTGTGGGTTGGTCTGGGTGCGATCACCCGGGGAACACAGCCCACGGAGCATGCTTGAAAGAGCGTCCGGCATCGTGATCGCGCTCTCCGTGCTCCTCTCCGCCGTGCCGTCGACCAGCCCCGAATCCAGCAGGTATGTGGCGTCGGTATAAATCCCAACTTTGTTCGAGAACGTGCAAAACAATTCGGTGTCTGGTGTGCAGGAATGACCAGACTCGCAATCACTTTTTGTGCTGCATGTGGACCAGGCACACACGATGCTAGAGATCACCCCCCCCGTGAGAACAAGCAGGAACTGGTTAGTCGCACTGACAACGTACCGCGACGCGTCTTCTTTCATGACACTCTCTACAGATGGCACACACACAATGGATATGTTGCCGGGATCTTTGCACTCGCGCTGCCACACTCCCTCCGTCCGCACCCCACCACTCACACGAGTGCACGCTCTACAAACTGACCCGCGGGCCGTCGTCGCGCACCACGCTCCGTCTACACAAGGGTACCGTGCTGCGCTGCACATCTGGCTCGGAAGCCACAGCAGCTCACCTCTCCTCTCTCTCTCCTCTCTCTGCCCTCTCTCCCCAGTGTCGCAAGACCACAGGGCCGCGTGATGCGCGCAGCGTGCGGCTCACGCGTCGGTGTCCGCGGATCCGGCCGCGCCAGCGACGTAGGTGGCCGTCTCCCTGACGGGGTACTTATCGAAGAGGGTCTCGGCAAGCAGCTGATCTTGGACCAGGAGCGCCACGTCCTCTTCGGCAACACCAAAGTGGTGGAGCAGGGTCATGCACTCCTTGATCGTTTTCGCGTAATCCTTGAGCTTGTTCGCGCCCTGCTTCAACGCATCATTCACGGCCCGCTTCTTGTTCTCGGCCTCGGCCTCGGCGCGCTGCTTGGCCTGGTCGCGCTCTTTGACTATCGCGTCGTAGTTCTTGATCTTTTCCTTGTTGGACGCCTTGACCGCTGCCGCCTCGGTCTTCCATGTCGCGAGCTGCGCAATCCAGTCGGCGGTACTCTTACCCGTCTGTATGAACTGGCGGTACTTCTTACTCAGACTCTTGGGGCACTTGTACTTGATCGCCTGGCACTCCGCCTCGTCGACCGGGCCGGTCGCGCCGCCATTGCCGCCCTCGTCGCCCTCGTCGCCATCGTCGTCCGAGGCGTCGGCGGCGATATGGGCCGCGGTCATCGGGCGCTTGCGCGCGGCGTTGGAGCGCGCCGCCGCGGGGACTGCCTTGGAGCGCACGGCGGTGGAGCCACCGGTGCGGCGCTTCTTGCCAAAGAGGGTCGCCAGCGGCGTATCGTCGTCGTCGTCGTCGTCGCCCTCGCAGCGCGCGGCAGCTACGCCAGTGGCGCGCGAGACATTCTCGCCGACCTCGGAGCTGCCTTCGGCGGCGGAGGCCTCGCCATCGTCCATGGCCTCGTGCATCTGCTCGCTGCCCTTGGCAGCGGCATCCTCACCGCACCCCTCTCCGAAGAGTTCGGCCTCATCGACATCACCGTCACCCTCGCCATCGTCCATGGCCTCGCGCATCTGCTCCTCGTTCTGCTGATAGGCGGGTGGCGTGCCGTCGGCGGCTACGGCGGCCTGCTCGTCGCATTCGGCAGCGGCATCCTCACCGCCCTCCTCTCCAAAGAGTTCGGCCTCATCGACATCGCCGCCACCCTCGCCGCCACCCTCCACAACCGCCTCGCCCGCGGCCTCCCCGACGTTGGCGTCGATGCTGGACTCCTCGTTGCGGATCTGGCGGCGGCGCTGCTCGCGCTCCTCATGCGAGGCGGCGGGCTGGCCGCTGGCGTTCTTCTCGGCCATCTCGATGCGCGCGGCGAGTTTGCGCTCGGTGCGGTCGTTCTGGAGCTTCTCCGCGGTGTACGACTGCTGCAGATCGGCAACCTGTTTCCGAAGCGTGGCAACGTAAAGCGAGGTGCCGCACGGCTGGCAGCGGTTAAGGGCAAAGTGGTTGCGGACGGCGAGGTGGCGCGGAATATTCTTGCCTTGGCTATTGTAGATCGAGGTTAACAAGTTCAAGGTCTTCGGGCAGATCGTGCAGAAGCTGTTGCCGTTGGCGTCCTTCTTTGACGACCTGTGCTTGTCCTCCCGCGCGCAAACGTGGCAGAGCATGCAGGGCGGCACCATGTTATCGCGCTGCATGCGAAGCCCTTCTTCGGAGAGCGTGCAGACGTTGACCATATTCCCCGGCCCCTCCTCGATGAACTTTTCGCACGATGCGCACCAATCCATGGCGCGCATCGTGCTCTTGATCTTGGAGAATGCCTCCGTCACGATGACGCTGGTGCTGCCCGTGTATGCGGATGCGTGAGCGCCCGCAACAACGTCGACGGACGAGGACGAGGCTACGGCCGCCGTCGACGACTCCGACTGCTCACCCTCGACCGGGAGCTCGGGCCTGACTTGCGGCAAGGTGTCGTTCAACTCCTTGGCGCGCTCCATGAGCTGATCGAAAGTGAGTCCGTCGGGGAACATGGCGGCCTGCGTGTTGGCGGACTTGCGCGGCATCTGCAGGACGAAAGAGCGTGCAGCAGGGTCAGACCGGCGCCACGGATGCCACCACAGGAGCGGGTCGTGGTGGCGGGCTTCCAATTGGTTCGCAGACACGCACCTCACTGTTGATTGGCGATTGGTCGCGATCTGGCAAGATCTGCCAACGGCGGGTGGGGCAACGGTCAGGAGGTCGTGGCGCCCGGATACCGTGGCGCCGGAGTCCACCCTCAGGAGCGGGTTGCGCGGCGTGCGTCGGGACGGTGCGCGAATGGGGCGGGCACGCTCGCGCCCACCTGGCAGTTGGTCTTGTAACTGCAGTCACTCAGGCGTGCGCTTTATGGGCAACAAGGCCGTGGCGCCGTGAAAACCGCGTCGGTCGTGATTGCCCGGCGCCACGGGATGCACTGCCACATAATCGGTCGGCATCTGCAACCTTCCAACGCACAGACGAGGGAATAGAAGAAGCAGGGAGAGGAGCGATCGCCGCCACACGTTTGGAAGGTTCCATATCTACCGAATCCTGTGGTTAGAACACGTGGCGCCGTAATGGACAATGACGGGCGCTACTGCGGTGTGCTGGACTTCTCACGGAGACGCATGTTCGACGTCCACGACATGTGGCACTTGATTCAGGAATTGCACACGGCTTGCTGCAGCAAACCTGAAACTATACGCCAGTTGAATCTGTCACGATGTCGCCTCGACTTGATGAAGCCACAACACCACTCGGGCTTGGCTGAAATTGTGAATTCGTTTGTGTGGCTCTCTGTTGTCAAGATCGACGCAAGCGTTCTCCACGACAGGCACACTGTCAATCTCCTCTATCCCATACTCCGGCTACCATTCATGCAAGGCAGGAACCCGGTGGGTGCTGCCACGACAGAAGCTGTCTATGCAGCGGAGATCAGCTTGCAGCATAACCGAATCACCGACGAGACGGTCAGGTTGCTGTCCGAGATGGAAGGCTGCTTCCTCCGATCGTCTCCTGCTGTGGGTGTTAAGAAGCTGGACCTTTCATACAACTTAGTCACCGACAAGACTGTGCGCATGATGACACGCCTCACTCCCCGCTTGACGCACTTGTACCTAAACGGTAACAGCGGCTTCACTGGAACGCACATGGAGTCTCACGTGACAAAGTTTTCTCCCTTGAGCGTGCTGGGCATGGACAAGACGGGAGTCGACACCCAGGGAGTTGCCAACCTTCTGGAGGGGCTGTGCAAGCGCAAAGCGTCTGACCATTGTCCGGTGGAGCTGTGGATGCGGCACATGGTGCATCAGCCCAATGACAGCTGGCGTTCTCTCTTGAGCTTTTGCAGCGAAAATGTCGATACACGTAAGAAGTTTCGAGTGGCCATCAAACACGATCTTCAGAACGGACTCGGTCACTACAGCGCGGGGGCCATGTCTCAGCACGACGTTGTTATGGTGAAGCTGTTCCTCAATGGCTGGGAGCCAATAGAGGTAAGGCATTTTGACATCCCTGCCGACATGCCTATTTCGCGCCTGGCCGCGCTGGCGGTCAACGAGGTGAGCGCGGTGTGTCTAGAAGACATGACGCGCCCGGCAAACAAGATGGCCAGGGCATTGCGTCTGCGTTACTGCGCCGCGCTGAAGCACGTGGTTGACGGAGGCACCATGGTCATGAAGGTGTTCAAGGTGGAGACAGCGAGGGCGTTGTATTTGCACAGGTTCTCCGGCGAGAGCATTATTGTCGACGGCATGTGCGATGAAATCTTAGGAGCACCCAAGCCCGGGTGGGATGTCGTTGTCGACGTGGCGGTCTCCGAGGACACAGAAATTCTCACTAGGCTGTCCAAGGCTCCTCGTCGCTAATCGGTCGTATGAACAAAAGTCGTAGAGCATGACCGGCACACACACACACATGTTGTGCGAATTCTTCATTGCAAGAAACAAGTGGCTGCGGTTGTGGGCATGGTTAGGTGGACTTTCCATTGTCGGACATGCACTCATGAGGGCTTACATTAAATACCTTATGAACGACTGGATGGGTCGATTTTACGACGTCGGTGGTAGTGCACAGAAGGTCAGCTCTGATGACGAGGAGGGACTGGCAGAGGGGTCGCGTAAGATTACAAACCTGTTGGTTGAGTTCTTGGTGTTGTGTCTTCCAAGCGTGTTCGTCCATCCTCTGTTCAGATTTGTGACGAATAGATGGGTGTTGTCGTGGCGCGTGGCCTTGATAGACGCCTACTTAGAAAGATGGACGGCTGTCAGTCTACGCATAGAGAATGGAGCCCAGCGCATTCACGAGGACACTCAGCGCTTTGCGAGGGGCCTACAAACGTGCTTTATGACGGTGGTGGACTCCATCCTCACAATCGGGGTGTTCGCTCCGGTTCTCATTGAACTTGGGTCGGACGTGCAGCCGCGGCCAATGCCAGGCTCGTGGATGCTTTTGGTCTGTGGAGGCATCGCCGTCATCGGACTGATCATCTCTGTTTCTCTGGGGTGGTCTTTAATTGCGTTGGAGGTCCACAATCAAAAGGTAGAGGCCGACCTGCGCAGGGACCTGGTGCTGCGCGAGGAGAGGGCACCACTGCCCAGGAACGTTCCGACTGTCCGGCGCATGGGTTTAGAAGACGCGGTCGACGTCGACGTATTACACAGCGAGCATCTCGTCATTGAATCGGAACGTATACCGGTGGACCTGAAGTCGGAATTCACGGCGGTTATTTCAGAGCTGTTGCACAACTACAAGAAGTTGTACTGTCGGTTTGCTGCCTTCTCTCTGTGGCTCGGAGCTTACGAGCAGTTCGTGGTCATTTTGCCTTACTTGATCGCAGGCCCCTTGCTGTTCAGCTCTGCTAACCGGATAACCCTAGGCAAGGTCATCCAGGTAGCCAACGCGTTTGGTAACGTGTTCGACGCGCTGAACATTTTGTCCGATCGCTGGATCGAGGTTACCGACTGGCTGGCTGTGATGCGCAGGCTCAAGGAGTTTGAAGCCCACGTCTATGGGGTGTCTAGCACTAGAGCGGCTCTCATTCCAGGGGTCGAGCTCAGTTCTGATGCTTCCGCGCCATCGCTCCACACCTAGAGTAGTTAGCATACACTACACATCGATAAGCAGTGATGATTGCTGTAGTGTTAGAAGAGCGGACACACCACATGTCTGTGCGGTCCAAGAAAGCACAGAACAAAGGGATCGCGACAAACGGGTCGCTTTACTCGAGTAGCATTGACCTGAAGCCCGGAGTCTGGCTACCCCACAGTGAGTCGGTTGGCGTCCAGATTGTCGGTGGCGATCCGCAACAGGGTGCTTTTTTCATTAAGATGTACTACGGTACCATATCTGGAGACTCTGACATCCAGGTGGGTCATATCGAAGATGCGGAACCCGAGGATAAGTACCTACGCTTTCGAGTCAACTACCTGGATGGTTACGAGAGCCAGTCCACTGTCGGCAATATGATCCGCGATCGCATTGCTGGAACTATGAGGTTTGCAGGGTTCACTCAGTACAATCTCACACCGAATGAGCCCACACCGAATACTCACATGGGTAAGCGTGTTCACGTGTGCGGCGACGAGGCCGCCAGCTACTTTGTACAGGTTTTCCTCAGCGACAGTGATAGGCCTCCCCCCACATTTGAACAAATTGCCATGGCCATCGCGGGAGTGGCCCAAGAGACTGCTTCTCAGCAGGATCCAGAAAACCGCATGAGTTTCAAAATCGGTGACGACGGATACCAATACTTCTACACTGTTTCTGAGAAGACGGAATCGTCGGCCGTGATGCGGATTCAACGTCGTTAGTACACCGGAGGCGGAGGGAACGGGTAAGCCGTAGGATGATGAATGTTGTCGTACAGTGGGTGGACGACCGAGACAATCTCGACGTCCCCATCGGTAGAGCTAGTGGTCTCTACCCTGTGTGTCACCACCGTCGGAACGCTCGCGGGGCGTGTCATTTCTTCGCAGCACACCATATGCACGGCTATAGTGAGCGGCGTCAAAAAAAGCACCATTGCCGCCCCCACCAGCTCGGGCTTGTGCCCAGAAATGTGTCCAGGAATACCCACAACACCTACCACCAACGAGAAAAGCCCAAGTGGCACACAGATGATTGACGTACAGACTACCACAAATCTGCGACGTCCCGATGGACTCATGTAAGTGTGTAGATAACACCCCGATAAACCTAGAGTTAAAGATAGCGTTGTAACTGGTGGCTATCAGCAAACAGAGTACAATTTTCCTGCAACGCGAGCCTCCGCATTATGAAAGGGTAACACTCGTAGTTGCTTCTTAGGGTTGACCTGATCCCCAAGCCTGTGATGGGCCAGAATATGGAGTGCAACCCTTTCCTCTTCAGAGTCTCGCACGAAGCAGTCCATTGCGAGCGCAACTTCCAGAAGCTCAACCGAGCCGCGATTAACGATATCACATCCAATCTCTAGTCTTACGCGTTTGCTTGCGGCGCTAGCGAGAGAGTCAAAGACAACGTGGTTGCGACGGGTGATGCACGGTTGCATGACGTCTCGGTTGATGGGGCAGAAGGAAGCAACGCACGAGGCAATAATCTTCATGGCGGACGCGCGGCTGCTAGATGACGACACTGTTGAAGAGAGCTGCATCCGCCGATTGATGTCAATGTTACGCAAACAAAAAATGTGCGTCTTCTCAACGATATCCTTTACAATGGTGCTATGGGAACACCTGATGCTGTTGGTGAGAATGACCCACAGGAGGTCACGTTCGTACAGAATATCGTTCCTCCTGCGCTCTTGGGACTCATCGTCCAGCGTCACCGTGGCAACGTGGATGGCCACGTCGTAAGCCGCTTCGACAGATAGCTCCAACGTGATCTGAAGTGCCTTGATGACAAAGCACCGAGTTACTCCGCAAAAGCGCACGTAGTCCTCTACCAGGTCCTTTGTGCAATCGACGACCAGTGCTTCAGAAGCAATGGCCCGTGTGCTGTGTTGCAACAGGCTAGATGAATTAATGTTGCGAAAAAGACACATGAACGTGAAGTTGGATCCGCACCCACAGGCGTCGAAAAAGGCGCGGCGGAGCCAGCCGTCGGTGCCCAAGCCTTCCTTTACTATGCGATATGACTGGACGTCGCTTACGCCAAATGTTTTCACGCTGACAAACCCCATATCCAATATGGCCGGGAAGCGAACTGCATGTGTAGACGCATTGCTTTGCATCGCCAACACCAGTCGCTTCAGAACGCTGTCGAGTGTTTCAGCTCGCGCTGTGAGATGCTTGCGGAGCCACCTCCAAGCACCGACTGAGCGTGTCTTCGACAGAACCACTATGGCACACATGCCTTCAAAGACCAGAATCTTACCCGGGGGTGCGTGATCCATAAACAACGCCAGAATGCAGTCGAGTGTGTCTTCCGTAGCTTCCGACGCAGCACAGAGCAATATACACTTGCTCATTCCGCTCAGCTCCGACCAAATGAACGCCCAGTTCGAACTGTTTGACAAGCTTGCTGCGCTTACCTTTGACTTGATCCACTCGAACGAAGCGGACGACGGCGCATTGCAAGCGGCGATGATGGTTCTTGCGCAGTGCGTTGTGACATCATGTACGGCGACAGCATCTCGGCCACCCGACTCTGCGAAAAACTTGAGAGACTTGCACAAAGGATTTGAATGGTTGTGCACAGTCATCGCGTCCAACAGGTCGACGCGACCGGACCGCAGCGCCGCTTCGCACGACGGGTTGCATAGCACTAAGTTGATCATGGTTGGGGTGCCGTGTTGTATGACCATGGTTTGAGCCAGCTTGCTCCACGGTTGGTGCCAGCTTGGATGCCGCGGTCCTTGCAACAGCTTTATGACACGACGGTCGTTCTTGTAACACGAGAGGGTCTCCTGTCGCTGCATGAGGATGCCAACACTCGCCCTTCTTTGGTATGGAAAGTGGACCTGTGTCACGAGCCGATAAAACCTCGAACACACCAGCGACGTGAAGATACAGGAATCCCTGAGTATCTCAAAGACAAGAAGCAGTGCATCATCGTCCAGGTCAAAGATGTGTGCCATATTCACCGTCTAAATTTGTGGTTCAATTATTGTCGTTGAGATAGCGCAGCCTCCTGATCGGAATACCCATACACCTTTTTGATGCCGCTAATCGACTGCTGATATCTGTTCATGTATCCACACCACTCTATTGAATCATGGCGCCGAGGTTTGTAGAGGTATCGAGTCCAGTGGGAGAGGGCGTTGCCTGGGCGTCGACCCTGTCATCAACATTGAGAATCAGGTTCGGGTCATGGGTGGCCCACAACGCAACGGACATGCTGGTTGAAAGACTTGGTAGCATGTATAGCAGCTTACCCGAGATCAAGGTTGCGTCGGACTTTCAAAGAGTGGCAAGCGACGCCTTTGGTCTTCTTCCAGAAGCGCGCACGGAGACAAAGTACTTGCTTCTAGCCGCACTGGCTGCGGCTAGTATACGCTGGTTCTTCATATTGTTGACGTCTCGCTCAATTCTAAGCTGCTATGGCGCCACGAAAATGATGCAAAAGGAAGAGTGAGAATCGTACAATTTTACACGGCACGATTGTTACTCACCGCGTGGACAGCACACCGTTTAGCCTTGACACAAGGTCCAGTGCTTCGCCCACAAACTTGGACTCGGCCGCGGCGCGCTCGGCCGTTGGGCCCGAGAGGGCGCTTAGGGCAGAAGAAAATATTTCCGATGGGGACATACTAACGCTGAGATCAACGTCGGTGTTTGTGTGCGCGCGAATGGCGCTGAACACAGAGCGGAGCTTTGCGCGGGTGTCGTTCTCGTCGCTGTCCAAGGAGGGTGCCTTGTTCTTGTGGGAAAGACGTTTTGCACGCGCGGCCATGCGGCGACGCCGGTCGGCCTTCATGGACACGTCCCGTGCTAGTACAGTTTTCATTACTCGTTCATTCATCTTTTTACTGTTGATACTTAAACCTTTAACACCTTTAACACCGACAGTGGTTTAGCGAGCTCAATACAAACCCCGGAACCAATGCCGACATGCTCGGCGGAGATGCGCATGATTTCAAATTACATTGACAAGCTTGTCATTATGGAAGAGAAGTCCGGAGAAACGGTCCCAACGGAATTCTTATGTCCCATAACTCATCATGCAATGCAGAGTCCGTTCGCGGCGAGCGACGGTTTCACATACGAGTTGGCTGCAATCAAGCGATGGATGCACCAGTCGAACAAGAGCCAGATGAACCGCGAAACGCTGCGAGAGGGGGTCCTCGTTCGCAATCGCGCTCTTGAGCAGGTCATGATTCGATGGGCTCGCGATCATGCCAAGCAATCTCTAAACCGTGGAATAAATAGCCTGCTCACGCGCATGTAGAACTAGAACGACTTTCTAAATAGGTGCACGTGCGTGTCGGACAGAGCCGTCTCGTGGGGCTTGAGCGGCGGGGTGTCGTCCGTGCGTTTAGCTCGCTGTAAGTATGGTGCCCCGCGGCGTTCTCCGCGTTTGAAAGTGTGTCTAAATACGCCTCCAGCGCGCATCAAGTCGACGGCAGTCATGTCGCGACACAGCATTTCGCGCGAGTTGAAGACCTCGGGGTCCTGCTCGGAAATCTGCATGCGCTCGACGCCCGCCATGGATTTGCGAAGCTTTTCGCCCAAAAAGTCGGTGCAGCGCGCAACCTGGTCGCGATCAGTTGCCCACCCCTTTTTGTACCACGAAAACGTTCTAGATTCAAACTCGGCCATGTTCACCAAGATGTTTGAGAGCTCGAGGCGGTCGGCGTCGGTCAGCCGCAAGCTGTCCATGCAGATCCCCCGCTTGTGCGTCTTGCCGTTGCGGTGGTAGCACGTCACTGTTATCTGAGTGCCCTCCGTGCAAACACCGTCCAGGCAGAACCGGGCGTTGCCGTCGTCGCCGATGGCGGTCTCGTGGCACGGACAGCGCATGCACCCGTTGAAGTCCTCCAGGGCGCGTCCGCACGTCTCGAGGAGCACCTCCACTTTGCCCTTACATTCAAATTTCATGCCATGAGCTCCGCAAATGCACGACGATGACGTCGGGTGGAGCTGGGCTGCTATGCAAAGCAACTTGCGCTTCTCAATTTTCTGATTTCGCAAGTACGCTCGCTCCAAGGCAACCGGCCTGGTGACCGGGTCCGGCAAGGACGCCGTGCACAGCACCTGGAGTCTCACCCTGCGCTCAAGAAAGCTAACAAGCGCAACCTTCAGGTAATCGGGCAGATCGTTTTTGCGGTGAGGGGCTCCGACACTCGCAGGCATGGAGATACTGTTTCCAGTATAGAATAGCTTGTCTAATAGCTTCTCCGGCAAGCCCTCTGCTTTGAGGTACTTGCGGATGCCCATCGACGACACACTCGTAATACTCACGCTCGTGTCGTCCAGCCTCGAGACGTCGAGCTTGGCCTCACGGTTGCCCGGACACGCATCCTTAGGCAGCGTGACGAGAACCCGGGAACCCACATTCTCGCAACCCTCAATCGGAAGCGCTGCAGTGTCGGAACACTGAATGGGCACGCATTTGACTCGATCAGACTCGCCCAGCTCGTCCAGCTCAGGAACCGTGAGCAGCTTGCTGTTCGAGCACAGCAGGCATAGACGTGCCTTGATGGGTGCCGATGATGACATGATAGACTCGAGCGCCACACCGCCATGCTCCTTGGTTCTCTTAAAGGATAGGATAGCACCCAGCGAGTCATCCGAGTTTGCATCTACCAGCTCCGGTCGATCCAGCTTGTTTGCCGCGCATCGTAAAACTGAGCGCAAAGGAACGAGGCGCTTCTCTCCCTCGTCGCGCGTGGCGTCCAGCTGCGGGTCCACCTGATCGAGTTTGTATGCAACGGAAGTGTTGAGGCGCCGTGAAAACATGTTGAAATATTCTCAACAAATAGGCGATGGTTGGGATGGGTGTGATTGTCCGTACACGTCTTAGACTAGACATGTACAATGGGCAAACATAGCGGAGATAGCGCAGCTTTCAACAAGGCGCCGGGGGGGTGAAAGTGTGGGAGTCATCGATCAAGGTCCGGTGAAGTGCCGGTAACCGGCACTCCACCGGACGTACATTTACCCCCCTTTGTACATTTAGGGGGTCGGGGTGCCGGTGAAGTGCCGGTTTGACACCACAAACCGGCACTCCATTCTGACCGAGTTCCGGTAACGTGCCGGTTGCCGGCACTCCACCGGACATGTAACCGTCGTACCCAAATTAGGAAACCGGTGCCGACGGTTACACTTCCGGTGGAGTGCCGGCAACCGGCACTCCACCGGACGTACATTTACCCCCCTTTGTACATTTAGGGGGTCGGAGTGCCGGTGAAGTGCCGGTTTGACACCACAAACCGGCACTCCATTCTGACCGAGTTCCGGTAACGCGCCGGGTACCGGCACTCCACCGGAACTCGCGCCGTGGTGGGCTCTCGCTCAGGACAACGTTTCAGAAATGTTCCAAATATGGTATTACTGTGAATGCTGTTGTTACTTGTGGCGAGAGTCCATGCTCACGCGTGTATTACACATGTAGATAGAACAGGACCCAGTTCACTCGAACACGCGCATGAACATCATGATGGGCTTGCGACACATTGGGCATTTGTCTTTGGCAACCGCGTGGGTTCCGCAGCCCTCGCAGAGGCATTTATGCCCGCACGGCACACAGGCAACCGACCTCTCATCGCTCAAACAAATCACACACATGAGCTCCGTGGCCACTGACGTCGCGGTGTCGTCTTCTGTTGGTGTGAGCGCAAATCTGATGTCACTCAGCTTGAAGACACTCGTTCGCGACGGCTCCGCATCCTTCTGCACCTGAACCTCATCGTCTTCGACAATGGAAGCAAGCTGTTCAGTTGGCGGCTCACTGTCGCGTTTCGACTTATTCTTCTTGAGTTTGGAAGCGCGGTTCCTGGCCGCCTTGCGGGTTGCCTTGTCTTTCGAAGCAGATTCTTCCTTGTCAAGCTGCGATAGAAGGTCCGCTGCGTTGCGGTCGGCTTGCTCTTCTGCCTTCCTCTGCTGCCATTCAAGGTCGATGGAAAAGCTTTCGTCACCCCGGCAGGCAACCCGGTTGGGCATGGACACGTCACGAAACCGAATGACTCCGCTCCCGTCCAGGTTGAATTGCATAGCCATGTAGTCGATTGTGAATTTCATATTCTTGTAGTCTTCAAACATTGGATGCATCCGAATCGACTCGCCAGTGGGTGCGGACGAGATGGGCACCATCTGACCACTGAGGTTCTTTGTCTGCAGCATGCGGTACGTGTAATTGAGCTGTACGAACTTCTGGATCTCATTGTATGCTCGAACCAAGGCCACGGACGTGAGCAAGGCCACCGTGAGCTCAAAGGTTGCAGACCAAGCGGTACGACCACTTTGAACTAAAACGGTGCGTTTGTCGTACATTGCAGCGATATTGCCATCCTCTACTCTTGAAAACTTCTTGATCATGAAATCGGACCTGGGGTTACAGGGATCCGCGATTGACGGACACGCAAGCAGAATGGCCGTCTTGACATTGAAGAAGAACGTTCCGATCGCTGCACCTCTTGTCGTGAGATTGTTGAACGCGGCGAACATCACCGGCAAGTGCTCGCCTAAGAGCGCCCGATGCTCTTCGCCACTCCTGTAATTGAACGTGAACCGTGCCGTTTTACCGTACATGTGGTATACCTCATTTGTTGTTATTTTCTCGAAGTCGATCATGACCTCTGGTAGCAGAAGCGTATCGAGTTCTGTTGGAGTGTACTTGTAGAGCTCTGTCCAAACCTCACCGCGCGCGTTGGGGCAAAGTTGTGTGTTGAAACGATCTCCTAGTGCGGTGTTGGCATCCATTGTCCCCGGCGTCGAACGGCCGAATCCTAACATGGGAGTATCTATGTCTCCGGCGCCACGGTGTGTGGCCCCAGGAGCGGGTTGAGCGGTCGTGGCCGGCATTGCCATGTTAATAGCGCAAACTCTTCTTTTCGTGTGGTCCTTGTGAAGCAGCTGTTAGTTTATTCAACCCTATCGCTCATGCACGGTCACACACGTGGCGCCGGAAAGCAACCGCTGCAATATGACACTTGTGTGGGCTCACGCTCAGTACAACGCGAGTTCCGGTGGAGTGCCGGCAACCGGCACGTTACCGGAACTCGGTCAGAATGGAGTGCCGGTTTGTGGTGTCAAACCGGCACTTCACCGGCACTCCGACCCCCTAAATGTACAAAGGGGGGTAAATGTACGTCCGGTGGAGTGCCGGATACCGGCACTCCGCCGGACATGTAACCGTCGACATCGGTTTCCTAATTTGGGTATGACGGTTACACTTCCGGTGGAGTGCCGGGTACCCGGCACGTTACCGGAACTCGGTCAGAATGGAGTGCCGGTTTGCGGCGCCAAACCGGCACTTCACCGGCACTCCGACCCCCTAAATGTACAAAGGGGGGTAAATGTACGTCCGGTGGAGTGCCGGATACCGGCACTCCGCCGGACATGTAACCGTCGACATCGGTTTCCTAATTTGGGTATGACGGTTACACTTCCGGTGGAGTGCCGGGTACCCGGCACGTTACCGGAACTCGGTCAGAATGGAGTGCCGGTTTGCGGCGCCAAACCGGCACTTCACCGGCACTCCGACCCCCTAAATGTACAAAGGGGGGTAAATGTACGTCCGGTGGAGTGCCGGGTACCGGCACTCCACCGGAAGTGTAACCGTCGGCACCGGTTTCCTAATTTGGGTGAGAGAGCCCAAGAGCCCAAGAGCTCAAGAGCTCAAGAGCCCAGCAGGTGAGCAGGTGAGCAGGTGAGCAGGTGAGTTCCGGTAATGCGCCGGGTACCGGCACTCCACCGGAAGCACTCTCGGCCATCGGCGCCACCGGCGCCACGGGACGTATGGCATAATGTTTTGGCTCCCGGCCCATACAGACCTAACCGAGAAACAACAGCAACTCCTCAACACAACCGTTAGCACTCCCTGTCCGATGTCTACGCAGAGCTACCCCCTCCTAAGGCCCGGCAGTGGCGCCGTTGTTCATGGCGCCGGATACCGTTCACAGCAAACCCATAGTGGTGATTGGCGTGGCGCCGGGCAGCACAGCAACTTACAAATGACCATTATGCCGTTTCCATGCAGTGACCCAGACTTATTTGCCGACTTCCGCAACATATTTAGTCGGCCCGTGCACATGAAGCCGGCTCGCATCGACGAGGACGGCCCCGACGCCAAGCGCCGTCGCCCGACACAGGTCCTCGTGTCAGACATCTTGCGAACTCAAGGGAAAGGAAGCGTGGTGCGTGCTACGATCAAGACGTCGATCTCAGAGTTCCTAACCAATGTGGGAATCGCATGCACATCCATTCCGGGTGAGCAGGATAGCATCGACTCCGATACCGACGAGCGGATGTACGTTGCCCGTGAGCACATTTCGGACGAGATGGCGACCATGATCGCATCGGGGAGTGGAAGTGATTCCAACTTTCAGAAGCTGTGTGTCGACATGTATCAGAACCACGCTGTTAAGGCAATCAAGCGCCACAAGGCCCACGTAAGTGCATGTGTCGACGGAATAGACATGCTGGCCATCGTGGCAGCCTCCAGCAACCGAGTCGATGAAGTTACAGCGTTGCTGACACAGCACTATGCGGCCATCAAGAAGGTTTGCGCCGATCCTCCCAGAGCGCTCTTGGAGAGTATGGCTCTACATGGCATTGCAAGCACCGTCCTGACGGTTCTCTTTAACCACTGCGGCCCATCAGTTGCAAACGCCGCCTGCATCCTTTGTCAGTACCCGAGCACTAAAGCACACCGGCTACACAATGCGTGCATGGACGCGGTGAAGTTGCTGCGTTCTCAAATCGAACTTCATTCGGACTCGTGCGAGTGGTCGCAAATATTCTTAGTGTCCGGGCACACAAAGACGATTTGCGACCTAGGTGAGGCGTGCAGGGTCCCTCCCCCGCCACACCTATCGTCCGGGTGCGTGGCAACGATCGCTCGCCCCAGCGGTGCGAGCGGTGCCTTGCGCATACCCCGCTTTGTTCGGGCCCTACAGCTTTGCGTAACGCAAATCGGCTCAGCCGAACTATGGAGACACATAGACGTCGACTACGCTTCTGACATGTCCAAGAGCAACGAAAGCGAATGGGTCGTCCCAAGCGCGGAGTCGGTCCCGGAAGAGCTCAAACGCGACTTCAACATACTAGTTGCAATTCAGCGCCAGCTACCCATGGGCGCCGGCGTGCTCGACGTCTGTGACGTCACCAAGTCACTTATGACGCCGGGCGCATTTTTCTCCGACGGCAGCACGCAGCGATCCGTCGAGCAGGCTGTCCACCACGTGATGCGCAAGAGCGCTTACCAAGTTTGCAAGCAGAACAGCGACGGATGCGGCATACAGTACATCAAGGGCGAGGGACTCAAGTGTTCGATTGGGCACTTGCGCCTGGACGCGGCGGGGTCGGCCATGCTGCGCATACGCGTCCGGGAGATCCTCTCGTGCATGGGTTCTCACAATCGCAAAATGCGGTCGGAGTGGAGGGCGAGCAGAAGCTCAAGGAGCATGGCGGCAGCAGCGCGGAGGGCAAAGTAACTGTCTGAGATGGTAGGACATCGGCGGTTGTCATGCGTACGGGTGCACCGAATCTCGCACTTTCCGCGGGAACTTGCTGTAGTCTGGATAAGGACGGATGAAACTAATTTAGTCGGTGTACTTGTGAAGACCATGCTTTCCCAGCCTGTTGCCCCGCCCTCCTCTCCCTCATCTCCCTCGGTAGTGCACATCGGCTTTGAACCATGCAGACGCAGCGGTTATGAAGGCAGGACATGCTTCACAATCGATACAAGCTTTTTTGCCATGTGGCTTGCTTTACAATGTACAAAAGACGGACAGAACTCCCTGGACCTCTGCGTAGAGGCAAGCGACTCGATGCAGGGGTATATTCCCACATCAAAAGTTGAATATTTTGGTGTGTATACGTGGCACGTTCATACGGGCCATTACAACAACACTTATTACAGGCCCGCTCCCCCAACTTCAAACACATCGGGTGAGTATTTATTTGTTGTCAGGGAAGGCTATACGCTTTATCCCGATTTGGATGTATTAACAAGATATAGTGTATTCCTGCAAAATCCGTGGCAGAGACCATCTCTGCCGATCGTGTGGCTCCTTCACCCACCCGCAACGCCACCCCCTTCGCCACCCCCTTCGCCACCCCCTTCTTCGCCAAGCTACGTTTGCGAAGACATCATCCTGCGCAGAGGGTGGCAATACATAAGCTTCAACTGTCTGCCTCCTATTGGGAAAAGATTTGATTTGCTTGACCAGGTGAACTTTTCGCCAGGTGATTACATCCGTACTATAGACAAAGATCTTAAATTCGA
>Ga0209603_1000624_pt1 | contig 41492 bp, 40 predicted proteins | sample COGITO_mtgs_1206_FD_184812 | JGI IMG/M metagenome (GOLD analysis project Ga0209603, IMG submission 184812) | Pelagic marine microbial communities from North Sea - COGITO_mtgs_120607 (SPAdes) (version 2) | ecosystem: Environmental > Aquatic > Marine > Epipelagic ...
GTCCCCACGCCAGCCAGTTCATCGACCGTCCGACCTGACGAAGGCGGAATTCACCCTCGTGAGGCAGCAGACCATCACAAAGATGCTGCATTTGGCTTGCTCGAACGCCTGTTCGAAACGAATGGAATCACGGCAGACGACATCGGTGCCGTTGCCTATTCACAAGGACCTGGATTGGGACCGTGTTTGAGGGTTGGAGCTGCGATTGCCCGCGGTATGGCGAGTAAATTAGAAGCGCCCCTCATTGGAGTCAATCACTGTGTGGCTCACATTGAGATAGGACGCCAGCAGTGTGGGTGCAACGATCCTATTCTTCTCTATGTATCAGGTGGAAACACGCAAGTCATTGCCCACCTCGATGGTCGATACAGAGTCCTCGGTGAGACATTAGACATCGGTATTGGGAACATGCTCGATAAGTTTGCTCGCGGCCAAGGCATCCCTTTCCCCGGCGGCCCTGTCATCGAAAAACTCGCAAAGGAATGGCTTGATAAAAACCCAAATGCAAGTCTAGAAGGGCTTGAGTTGCCTTTTGCCGTACGTGGCATGGACCTTGCCTTTTCCGGCGTCATGACTGCTGCACAACGACTCCTGGACAATGGTGCGGAACTGGGCGCTGTGTGTTGGTCGCTGCAAGAGCACTCGTTTGCAGCCTGTGTGGAAATTGCCGAGCGAGCGTTAGCACACACCGGCAAGTCAGAAGTCCTGTTGGGTGGCGGTGTTGCGTGCAACAATCGGTTAAGAGAAATGTGCACGCTCATGGCTGAAGAGCGAGAGGCAACCTCTCATGCTCCACCACGGATGTTCTGCATTGACAACGGCTCGATGATTGCGCTTCTTGGAAAAATCGAACTCGACCATGGGCGAACAACGTCCTATGCACAAAGCGCCGTTGATCAATACCTCCGGACCGACCAAACACCAGTCACATGGCCGGTTTAAACACGGCAAGGTACACTCATTGTTTTTATACGGTCACAAGCGGGAACAGCGTGGGGGCCTCTCGCATCGCAGACCGGAACGGAAGAAAAAAACGGGACGAGCCGTTCAATCCGTTCGCCCCAAATGCTTCCGCTCAACGCAACAAGCGTCAAACCGAACGCAAAAACGTAGAACGCCGGCCAGCACCGGCACGTCCTACAACCCCTCAAGTCGAAGCCAATTCAGGCATGACCGAATTGGCAAAGAAGCAAAAAGAGGCAATGGAGCGGATGAAGCGCCAACAAGGTGGGGCCTCAAAACCATCCACTTCCAAGCCCGAGCCTACACCGGGAAATTCGACCCCGACCATCACAAGTTCGGTTGCCAAACCTGCACCAGCTAAACCACAAGTGTCCCATGAAGACCGCCTTGCAGAACTTCGCAGAAAGTCCGAACTATCGCGCCAAAATGCGAAGGCAAAGGCGAAGCCGGCCGAAGTTGCCGCTGTTGTTCAAGCAGAACCCGTTGCGGTTTCAGCGGATCAAGACACGACCATGGAACCGAACATTGAAACTGCCAATGTCAACGTTGAAACTGTTTCATCACAAGCATCCCAACCGGAAGCAAAGCAAGGTTCGAACAATGTGTTCAAAACCATTCAAACCGCTGTGGCAAAACCATCTGGTGACCGACGCAGAAAACGCCGACGACACGATAAGAAAGGTGGCGGTCGGCAAAAGCAAGAGAAAAAATTGAACCGGCAAAAGTACCTCGAGTACAAGTATGCTGCAAGGGATATTTTGGATAATCCAAACATTCCCGAAGAACACAGATCCAACATCCTAGGCCAAGTTTGGGCCAAAGGAGAACGAATGGGTGTGTCCGATTCGATTGAGTTTATTGAGCAAAAAGTGATGGAGGAAATTCTTCCAGAGAATGCAGCTCAAAAACTACGAGACTTAGTCAACAAAATGACAACAAGAAGGTGAATTATATGGCAGAACATACAGTCAGCGACAACATGGTTGCAAGCGTGCATTATACTGGGACTCTCCCAGAGAACGGTGAAGTTTTTGACAGCAGTGAAGGGCGCGAACCGTTAACCTTCATCGTTGGCCAAAAGCAAATGATTCCAGGGTTTGAAAAAGAAATCATGGGTGCAAAGGTAGGAGACCGCAAGGAGTTCACACTGGAATCAGACCAAGCCTACGGTGATCGGGACGATTCTGCAGTCATGGAAATTCCACGAGAGCAATTCGCCCAACTTGAAGCAGAAAATTCATTGGAAACCGGAATGCAACTTGTGGCACAGATGCCACACGGACCATCCCCATTCACCATCACAAATCTAACCGATGACATGGTCACAGCAGATTTCAACCACGCTCTTGCAGGACAATCGCTGACATTTGCTGTCGAAATTGTTGAATTACGCCCAGCTACTCCAGAAGAGTTGGACCACGGACACGTCCATGGACCCGGTGGACACCACCACTGATTCAAGCGAGTCTTGATGAAGCCGGCCGTACTGGGCGGTGCATGGTCACTCAAAGAAAGGACGAGTGGAAGACCCTGAGTGGGTTGGATTTACCGCTTCAAAGCACTCCTGAATCATTGAGCCAACAAGGCATAGACGCTTCAGGCTTGGGAGATGCTGGCTCCCCCCCATACACTCGCGGTATTCATTCGACAATGTACCGATCGCGTTTGTGGACCATGCGGCAATACGCTGGATTTTCCAGTGCCGCGGCTACAAATGAACGATTCAAACTTCTTCTCGAACGTGGCCAAAAAGGACTTTCGGTCGCTTTTGATTTGCCTACTCAATTGGGATTAGATGCAGACGACGAGATGTCGTATGGAGAGGTTGGCAAAGTCGGCGTTTCCATCTCGCAACTTGATGACATGCGTGAACTGCTTGATGGTATTCCACTCGACAAGGTCAGCACTTCAATGACCATTAACGCCCCTGCCATGGTCCTTTTAGCCATGTACATCGCAGTAGCTGAGGAACAAGGAGTTCCTTCAGAACAAGTTCTTGGAACCATTCAAAATGATATCCTGAAGGAATACATTGCCCGTGGCACCTATGTGTTTCCACCCGAGCCGAGCATGCGCCTGATCACGGATATCTTCGAGTATTGTGCGGACAAGGTCCCAAAGTGGAATACAATTTCAATTTCAGGATATCACATTCGAGAGGCTGGTTCAACCGCAGTTCAAGAAGTGGCTTTTACGTTGGCCAATGCATTGCAATATGTGGATGCAGCAATCGAATCTGGGCTTGACATAGACACTTTTGGACCAAGGCTGTCCTTCTTCTTCAATTGCCATAATGACTTCTTTGAAGAAGCTTCTAAATTTAGAGCAGCACGGACTCTTTGGTACGAGTTGATCACAGAAAGGTACAGTCCAAAAAATCCTAAATCGGCAATGTTGCGCTTCCACACACAAGTTGCAGGCGTGAGTCTCACAGCGCAACAACCTCTCAACAATGTGGCACGGGTCACCATCCAAGCACTGGCTGCGGTTTGTGGTGGCACACAGAGCCTCCACACAAATTCCTACGATGAGGCCTTGGGTTTGCCCACAGAAAAATCAGCGACCGTTGCCCTGCGAACACAGCAAATTATCGCTGAAGAAAGTGGTGCAGCAGATGTTGTCGACCCGTTGGGGGGATCATACCACGTGGAACAGTTGACCAAAAGAATCCATGATCAAGCGCTAGAGCAAATCACCCAAATCGAATCACTTGGCGGTGCAATGAAGGCCATCGAACAAGGATGGCAGCAACGGGAAATTCACAATGCGGCCTACGCTCATTTGAACGATGTGGAGGCTGGTTCGAGAAAGATTGTTGGAGTCAACCACGGCGTAATGGATGAAGATTCTGCACCAGAGGTATTGAAACTCGACCCCACCGTTGGCGAGGCCCAATGCAAGAAACTCCAGAGTCTCCGAAAACATCGGGACAATGATGCCTGCCAGTCTAACTTAGAGACGATCAGGAATGCCGCAAATGGTGGCCAAAACCTATTCCCGCATGTTCTTGTGGCCGTTAAAACTGGTTGTACATTAGGAGAAATAATGCAAGCCATGAAAGATGAGTTTGGAACTTGGATGGCACCAAGTGGATTTTGAGGTGAGGAAATGAGTTTTGGACCAATACATATCGATCACATCGGAATTGCCACCCCGAGTTTAGATGATGCGTCTTTGTTTTGGAAGTTGATTGGCCTATCTCAATCAATGGATGATGAGGTTGTTGAAGATCAAGGGGTAAAAACGCGTTTCTTTTCCACCTCAACCGCTCAACTCTCTCTTGACGCCCACCCTCCAATGGTTGAACTGCTAGAACCAACGGGAGAAGACACCCCCATTGGGCGTTTCCTTGAGAAACGTGGACCTGGTGTTCAACAAATATGTTTCAGGGTCGGGGATCTTGAAGGCCTTATCTCACATCTTGTGGAAAATGGAATCCGAATGATTGACAACGAACCGAGGAAGGGGGCAGGTGGCAAACGAATTGCATTTGTCCATCCTAAATCCACCGGCGGTGTCTTGGTAGAACTCACTGAATCGAGTCACTGAGCCTTTTTTCATGCCACCAAAGGCAAACCATCTTAATCGTCCGCATCAGGTGAATTGTCATGCGAACCTGCGTGGATACATTGATCGCCCTCGCTCATGTCGATGGACCAAGCGTCAGAAATGAAGCACAATTCATCGCAGATCGACTCGATGTCCTACGGCAAACCGGGCAAATTTCCAACGATGCATACCTCGATGCGGGTGCCATTCAAGGTGCGTTTAACATGATTGGTAACCTCGTTGAAATGGGTGTTCCACAAAAAGAAATTTTCAGCCAATTGAAAGAACAACTCACTCGCGCCTGCCGACTGGAAGAAAAACACCCTGGTCTAGATTCTGCGGTAGAATCCGGTCGAGCTTCATGAAAGGTGGGCGTTATGCAACCACTCCTTACATTGAACCGTGTGTCGAAATCGTTTGGAGATTTACATGCTTTGACTGAAATAGATCTGCAGATCAACTCTGGTGAAATCATCGGTTTGGTAGGGAGCAATGGCGCGGGAAAAACCACCCTTCTTCGGTTAATGGCGGGCGTGTACACTCCGACATCAGGAAAAGTCCTCCTTGCGGATGGAAAACCTGTGAGCGACATGCGTCAAGTGCTCGGTGTGGTCCCGGAATCCACTGGCCTTTATTCAAGACTCACCGCATGGGAAAACATTCGCTATCATTCTCGGATGCACGGAGTTTCGGATGAGGATGCTTGGGCAAGGACTGCAAAGTTCGCACACCACCTCGACATGATGGATTCTCTTGGGCGTCATACAAAGGGATTCAGCCGCGGTATGCGTCAAAAAACAGCCCTGCTCAGGGCCTTAGCCCATGGGCCTTCGATCCTCTTATTGGATGAACCGACTGCAGGTTTGGACATTACAAGTGCACGAACAGTAAGGCGACTCGTCAACCAACTGAAACGGGAGGGGGGGACAGTCATCTACTCAACCCATCAACTTTCAGAGGCGCAACAAGTGTGCGACCGGATTGTCATTGTCCACAATGGAGACATTCGAGCCGATGGTTCGCCCGATCTTCTGCTGGAGCAAACTCAGACGACATCATTGGAGGAAGCCTATGTTGCGCTGACAAAAGATGCGGCGCGACCAAGGCAAGAAGACGATGAAGGTGAAGGGCGGTTTACCGGTTGGTGGAGGCGCTTTTTCACACCTAAACCACCGATGCTAGCCTCCAGGGGGGTCGAGGAAGGTGAGTAAATTTTCCACGCATAGGATTCGGGCCATCGCTAAGAAAGAAGTGGTTGAATTTGTTCGCGATTGGCGCACAATAATGGCTATTATTGTCATTCCACTCTTAATGTTCCCACTTTTGTTCATCCTATTTCCGATCTTACTTGAATCCGAAGCTGCAGAATTGGATGCGCTCGAACTTACAGTGATTGTGCAATCGAATTCGCTTGAGGAATCGATGGAACAGGCCATTGTTGGTGCTGGAATTGACATCGTGATGGAGCCATTGGACAATCAATCACAACTTTCCGAACCCGGTGAGGATTTGGAAAGGGTTCGGAATGGGTCGGTTGACGCTATTTTACGAGTCGAGAAGGTCAATTCAACATGGGATTATGCCATTTTACGATTGTCGACATCCGAACGTTCCAATGAAGCCTGGAATCGTTTGTTGGATGCATTGAACACATGGGAGAGCGAAGAGGTTGAACGGCGAATTTCAGATTCTGGCATGGACGTCAATTCGACGCTGAATCCTCTCCGTTGGGATGGCGATGTGGCACAGAGTGATGTGGCCACAAGTGGAGAACAAGCGGGTATGGTGTTGTCGCTGTTCATACCGCTGGTCTTAGCAATATGGACCTACTCAAGCGCATTACAACCATCGATCGACATGACGGCAGGAGAGCGAGAACGTGGAACCCTTGAGGCGCTTCTCTGCCTACCATGCACTCGTCTTGAATTGCTTCTCGGCAAATGGGTTGCAGTTGCTACCATAACGGGGGTGGGGGTAATCCTCCAGATTTTTGGCCTCCTCTTTGCCATCGGCTACCTCGCCTCTTCCAGTGTGATTGGTCTTCCAGAGTTATCGATCACAACGGTGGCGTTGATCGTTGGAGCAATTCTCCTGTTCGCCATCATGGTCGTTGCCATTGAACTTGCTTTGGCTATGCGTTCGCACAGCGTCAAGGAAGCCGGTTCTATCCTTGCCCCGATGCTTTTGTTAATTGTCTTCCCAGCATTGTTTACGCAAGTCATCAACCTCGATGGAATCGAATCTTTTTGGTTTGCGGTTCCTGTCGTCAACATCTTGTTGGCCTTGCGTGAATTGTTGATGAACAGGGTCATTCCCGAACACATCTTCGTATGGGCCTTTTCTAGCATTGTGTATGCTGGATTAGCAGCCTACTATGCTAGCCGACAATTCAGCCGAGAAGACATCGTAACGAGTCTCTCATGAGCGCTGGTTGAATTCGATCAGCGAGGCGCGAACCACTTCGATGATCAAATCAATTTCTTCTGAAGTGATGCCGAAGTGTGGTGTAAATCGTAGTGCGTTCACACCACCATGAATGACACCCAGTCCTTGTCGGCGGCACCATGGCTCAACGGCGTCAAACCCTACAACCGGGAAACGAGTGGGTTCCAATTCAGCGCTGAGCAAAAGCCCAGTGCCCTGTACTTTGGTGATGATACCGGGGAATTCTTCTCGTAATATTTTCAACTTATCGACAAATTCATCACCCCGGTCTTTGATGTTGGAACGAAGTTCTGGCGTCATGCTGTCAAGGACTGCGCATGCCGTTTCCAAAGCTCGTGGGTTCGTCGTCATCGTGTTCCCATAAATTCCAACCACGTAGTTCTCTGCAGCTCGATCGTTCATGCCGAGCACAGAAAGAGGATATTGGCCGGCGTTCAATGCCTTTGACCATGTTTCCAAATCAGGCACTTCGGCGTCTTGAAATCCATCATAATCAATGATGGATAGGCAGCCTTGGCCCCTAATTCCAGCCTGAATCGAATCGACCAGAAGCATTGAGCCGTGCTCCAAGGTGAGCCTTCGAGCAGCGTCGTAGAAATCACGCTGAACGCAAGCACCAGGGTTCCCTTCTCCCTGTACTGGTTCAATGGCCATTAATTCAATGAACCAATCTTCTTCTTCTGCGCGCTTGAACATCGCTTCAAGAGAGGCGATGTCATTTGCCGGGACGAGCAGGAGGTTATCCCTGTCCCGGAATGTTGCCAAATTCTTGTCATAGGAGCCTTTGCAGGAGTGAGAAATCTGTGCTGGGCGGTCTGTACGGCCATGGAAGGCTTTCTCAATCGCAAGCAATTTGATTTCTTTTCCTTCATGCCGACCACCAGGGCCAGTGTGTTTTCTAGCGTTCACATCGGCGATTCTGAGGCTCACTGTAACCGACTCAGAACCACTGTTCATGCAAATGAAGCGCGTGAATGGGCAAGAGCCACGGGTGTGACCAAGTTCTCTCTCCAGTCGCTCGGCGAGTCGCTTTTGACTAAAGGAAGGCGTCATGACATTGGCCATTACCCAGTTCCCCGACATTGCTTGAATGACTTCCTCGGGCCCGTGACCTGCGCCAAGCATGCCATAGCCTCCATTGTCGTGAAGAACTGCACCGTAGGCGGTAACGATCCATGGACCTCGCCCGGAAAGCGCAATGTATGGATTGACGGTTGCTGGTGCATAGAAATTAACGAAATCGTGCTGAAGGACCTTCACAAGGTTCGCTTCATCATGTTGTAACATATCCGAGCCAAATTCAGATTCAATTTCTTGAAATCGAATGCTTGCTTCATGAATGGCTTTGACGAGTTTTGGATCAAGTGTGCAAAAGCGGTCAATGACTTCGTCAGGAAGCCCAACCGTGTCCATCGTTCCAGTCTTTGAACGCAGAGCATGGAGGTGTTCGAGGGCCTGATGCGGTGATAGCATGACTGTCATCATAACATCGTCGGTTACGGAATGCCTTGAACATTGGCTTAGCATTGAATGAAAAATCATGGAAATGGAGGTCAATAATGGAAGTCGGTGTATTCGCAAGGTATTACTCTACGAATACTTATATGCCATAGGAAGGTGGCCGAAACATGCCCAAAATTTCCCTTGACATGCCGGCGGAGCTCGTAGAGGATCTCCGCAAACACGTTGGGGACGAGCATAAATTTGTCAGTCTGGCTGATGCAGTCCGAACAGCCTGCAGAAAATTGCTTGACCAATTGGATGAAATTGACGCACGACACGGGCGCGGAGGCGATTGAAATGGTAACGCGAGAAGAAGCAGAAGATGCAGTGCATACCCTCCTTGGGTACCTTGAACCAGACCCAAACCGAGAGGGCTTAGCAAAGACACCGAAGCGTGTGATTGATTCTTGGGACGAAATTTTTGGTGGCTACCAAATGGATGCCGCTGAACTTCTTGATTCCACCTTCAATGGAGAAGGGTACGATGGTATTGTCCTGTTGAGGGATATTGAATTTCATTCCACATGTGAACACCACTTACAACCGTTTAATGGACGCGCTCACGTTGCATACATTCCTGTCGAACGGATTGTGGGCATCAGTAAGCTTGCACGAATTATCGATCTCCATGCTCGTCGCTTGCAAAATCAGGAACGCATCACCAAGGGCATTGCAGATGATTTAGAAGCCAATTTAGCGCCATTGGGAGCAGCAGTCATCATTGAAGCAACGCATGGATGCATGCGATGCAGAGGTGTCAAGAAGCAAAATTCAATCATGACCACATCGGCTATGCGTGGGGTGTTTTTCGAACGACCAGAAGCACGGCAAGAACTCATGCAATTGATTCATTCACGGCCCCTTTGAGGTGAGATGATGAGTGTTGACGAATCCTGTGTTCGTGCTGGTGACTCGCCTGTTGACAATCCGACTGATTTGGCTTCAGAATATCCAATCGTCGAAGTGTTCCATTCAGTTCAAGGGGAAGGCTACCATGCCGGTATTCCTCATGTTTTTGTTCGTTTTGGAAACTGTAACTTACGTTGCGAATGGTGCGATACAGATTTCCTAACATTCAAAACTATGAATGCGATTGACTTGCTTGGAGAAATATCAACCTTTGATTGTAAGCGAATCATCTTCACCGGTGGAGAACCAATGATGCAAGATCTTTGGCCCTTGCATCGTTTGCTCAAGGCAAGAGGCTACACCTTATCGGTCGAAACGAACGGAACCATAGAGGTCCCTGAAGGGCTCTTGGATTGGATTTGTGTGTCACCTAAGGATCAAATGTATCCAGATGTGAAATTACGCCAACGTACGGGAGATGAATTGAAGTGCGTGTTCATAGGTCAAGATCTTTCGATGTACGATGAATTGCGACAAGGGTTCAAACACACCTTCCTCCAACCTTGCTACATGGAGTTAGAATCTGTGGAGTGGAATGGAAAAAATTTCGCTGAGACAGAAGCAATTGTCAAACAGAATCCACAATGGCGCCTGAGCCTTCAAACTCACAAATGGATGGGTGTTGATTAATGTCCGGGCGTACAGTCATGGCTCTCTCTGGGGGAATGGATTCTACTTCACTGCTCCTGAACGCCCTAGCGGCAGGAAAAAAGGTCAGTTGCATCTCCTATAATTACGGTCAAAAACACAGCGTTGAGTTGACAAGAGCATCAAACAACATTGCATACTTGCAAGACAAAGGACACAGTATCGAGCATCACATTGTGGATTTGACTTCAGCGATGAACTTGTTTGAATCTTCTCTGATAAACAAAGGCAGCGTGGTTCCCGAAGGCCATTATGAAGAAGATCAGATGAAATCAACGGTCGTTCCAAATAGGAACGCCATTTTCGCATCAATCCTCTACGGATACGCCCTGTCAGTGGGCAAACGAGAAAAGACCAATGTCGAAATTGCCTTGGGGGTGCACTCAGGAGATCATGCGATCTATCCCGATTGCCGACCAGAATTTTACCAAGCCCTAGAGCATGCTTTTGCAGTGGGGAACTGGGACAGTCACACAGTTTCGTTCCATCTACCATACATTGACGGAGACAAGGTAACCATTTTGAAAGACGCCTTGGCTTCATGCGACAAGACTGGCTTGAATTTTGACCGTGTGTTTGAAAACACCATCACGTCGTACAACCCTGATCAAGAAGGGAGAAGTTCAGGGCGTAGTGGCTCTGATGTGGAACGAATTCTAGCTTTCAACGCACTTGACTTGGTCGACCCAATAGAATACACTGAACCGTGGGATACCGTCCTCGCTGCAGCCTTGGAAACAGAACGGAAACACAAAGACGCATATTACAAAGAGAAATTAACGCAACTGCAATATCATGTCACGCGAGAAAGTGGGACTGAGCGTGCGTTCACAGGTACGTATTGGGATGAGAAAAGACCAGGGAATTACAGTTGTATCTGTTGCGGCCATCACCTCTTCACATCTGCCATGAAATTCGATTCCGGTTGTGGATGGCCATCCTTCCACAGCGAGCATGCAAGGGCGTCCATTGATCAAATAGAAGACCGTGCGCATGGCATGATTCGAACAGAGGTTCGATGTTCGAAATGCGACGCACATCTTGGTCACATTTTCAACGACGGACCAAGAGAACACGGCGGAATGAGATATTGCATCAATTCAGCCTCGTTGGAATTTGAGGAGTTGGAACAATGACCACACGAATACGAAGATACATTGAGACTGATACTGGCCATCGTGTGCCAAACCACAAGAGCAAATGTCGGCACATGCACGGTCACCGTTACCGATTTGAGGCAGAAATCGAGGGAGATGTTGTTCAAGATCCCGGCGTTTCGGACGAGGGAATGTTGATGGATTTTTCAGATGTGAGTGAGATTCTTACCCTTTACGTCCATGATGTGGTCGATCACGCCTTCGTGGTCTACGAGCATGATGAGCAAGCACGTTCCGCCCTCAAAATGATGGACTCAGACCACAGGACTGTAGTGGTCCCATTTGTCCCAACAGCAGAAAATCTTGCAAAGTGGGCTTTCGAGCAAGTTGAGCCACACATCAAATCTGCCTATGGGAACAGGCTTCGTTTGGTGGCCATGCATGTTCGAGAAACACCCAAAAGCGTCGCTTCTTGGCACGCTTGAGAAGATTCATTCTTCCTCAGGACTGATCTTGCGCCTTCGTTGGCTGCGCCACGCTTCGTTCCCTTCGACGTATTGGATTGCAGTTGTCGCATCAAGAAGACCTCCAATCATCCTCGTCGCCTCTCCCTGAGTCGGCATTGAACGCATGATGGAACGGGTCAGGGATTGTCCAAAGCTTTGGCGACGCTCATTGTTGCCGGGTAGGGCGTTGGCTAATTCCCGCACCGTTTGATGAAGAATCTGTTTCAACTCCGGATTGAGCGATCGCTCAAGCGGTACCACATCGGGTAAGCCTTCTTCCTTGCCCTGTCTGGCAATCACCCGGTTCCGATGCAACTCATAGACACAGGCATTCACTGCATGAGAGAGGTTGGCAATTGGATAGCCTTCCCATGTAGGGAGTGTGACGAGGTAGTCGCATTTCGCTAAGTCTTCCGTGGACATGCCTTTTCCTTCTTCGCCAAAGACGAGACAAACTTTGCCGGTGAAATTTTCCAAGCGTTCTGAAAGTTCCCACGGATAGACGAAGTGCCTAAAATTAGTTTTTGAACCAATTTCTCGCTTGCCTGATGTGCCAATAATGATCGATGCATCTTCGGTTGCTGCGTCGAGGGAATCGTATGTGGTGCAGTGGTCAAGGACACGACCTGCATGCTTGGCTCGGTTCCTCGCTTCGATGTTATCCGGTTCACATCGGGGATTCACCAGCCTCAGGTTGGTAAATCCATAATTCAACATGCTCCGACAAACAGCACCCAGATTCCCTGGGTGGGACACTCCAATCAACACAATTTCCAGGCTGTAAGTGGATTGAGGTAACGGAAGTGTGCTCCTGTCACCCATTGGCTTCATTCCTCCTCGGGAACTTGAGCGAGATCGAATTCAGAAATCCAGCGTGGGTCACACGCTTGATACAAGAAAAAGAGGAAACCAGGACCCTCTTCTCGGTCCTCCATAACAATGGATCGCTTGCGCAATCCGTGTTTGTTCTTGAGGTGGAGAATCAACAACTCAAGCAATGCTTTGCTTTCGTGATGCACAGAAACGGGAGTGCGGTCCCAGTTGACCCGCAGAGCCACTTCGAAGCACCTGCTCAGTCGACTCGGCGTTGTCGGTATCGCGTGACGTATCCTGCGATCCAGTTGCGGAGTTTCTTGGACTCAACATCAGTGAGTTGTTGTACCATCTGTTTGTTGTGTTCGAAATCATCGGTGAACTTTTCTCCGTGATCTTCAACAAGGTGTATGGCTCGGATTTTGATAAAACTTGGTCGAATATTTCCCATTATTGATCACTCCGTTGATAGTTTGACTTCGATTGGAATATCAGGCTCGTCGTGACGTGTCACATGAAGCTTGATTTTGCGAGGTGGATTTTCAATGCCACGAGCCCAAATGTGCTCGTTGACCGACGGGTCAATCCACACTTCTTCGTCTTCCCTGACACTGAGATGCTGGATCACGTGTTCGCGGATGATTTGCATTGCTCTTGGAGCTCGCTTGTAGCGGGTGATGGCCCAGGCCTTTCGGAGTGGGACAATGAGTTCAGATTCATTAGGTCGTACCATACTTCTTCACCTCAGCGTTGGAGCTTACTACGGCGCCAGTGGTGTCGCTTTGGATGCGACACAGTGTTTCGGTCGGTCTTGAGCATGACCCAAACTGGGACACGCCGATTCTGCTTGCCTGCCTTCATGAGGCGGATTTTTTTTGCTGCTGGTTTATTTCTTGACATGTTCGAGCACCTTCTCAGATTCTTCGGATGGACGCACTACGGCGGCTCTTGGAGTGTGATGCGAGCAACTGTTTGAGTTGATCGTCGGACATTGGGGCTTGGAATTTACCTTGTGAATGGAGTTGAACGATGTTCTGTTTGATGGATGCGGCACGAGCAGGTGTTGCCAATGCAACGGTTGCTAGACGAGAACGGGCCTCATTGGAGAGAAGCGTTCGCATTGCGCCATCGAGTTGTGCTGCTTGCACTTGTGCTTGTTGTGCCTGCACTTCTGCATCAGCTTGCTGTGCTGCTTGAGCCTCAAGTTGTTGTTGGAGTGCAGCCCGGCGTTGTTCTCGGAGCATGTTCAATTCATCATCGTGTGATGTCGACATGCTGGCCACCCTCTTCACGTCCTCTTCAGTACTTGGATAGTCCTGGGAATTGCTCTTCTGCCGCTGGGCGGCATTCATGAGCGACGGAATCAATCATCTTTTGACCGGCTGCGGTGATCCGACGTCCGGCGTAAAGTTGAACAGGCCCGTCCTCGGTGTCAACGGTTCGGGTTGGCACCTTTTCGACGAGGCCAGAGGCTTCGAGTTGTTGAAGAGCGGTTCGAATGATGTGGCGGGAAGCGACACCGGGGGTGTTGGGTGCAGCGCCATTGTCCTTGCGCCCGCCATAGGCTTGGGAAAGATGGGTCACACCGATTGGACCTTCACGTGCGAGTTTTCGCATGAGTGCGGCAGACCGTAGGAACCACCAATTGTCCTGACTTGGAGGGCGTTCACGGGAGACGCCAGTTTTGACAAATTCTGCCCAATCTGGGGTTTCAACAGCCTTTTCAGCAGCCAAACGCGCAGCAAGTGCAGGGTTCAAGAGTTCTGCGGGGATATCATAGAGAGTCGTCATGACAATACACCAAGCAATTTGCCGACCTTACGCCCCTATATGAAGAGAGCGGGTGCTAAGGTGTCCAACAACTCACGCCGTGTGGCGTTTTCTCACCAGATGCATGGGGCAGACAAGGGTTGATGAAGGGCGTGTCCTTGCTTACCCTGATGAGGAAGGCTTTGGCTCAAAACCCGAACCTGTTGCGAACCCTATTAGGACTCTCTTTCACCCTTATTTTCATGCTCTCATACGCCGTTTACGGTGCTACTGTCTCCCCTTCCTATTACCTCTACGATACAGATGCTGAAACCACCGTTCACGATGGGATCGAACCCACACGAATCTACCAAGAGGATCAGAATATGACGACTTGGACGTGGTCAGTGCCGGCAAATGGGGCAAATTTGACCTGGGTGAATTTGACCGCAGCAGAAGTATCGAATGGTGCCGAGGTCCGGTTAATCAACGGCGCGGGCTTGTTCAGCCATCCCCTTTTAGGGACTGCAGATGCTGATGGATTTAGCTGCAGAGAATCTTGCCAAAAGAACAATTCTCACTCCTACATTGCCGAGGATGGAGGCGATGTGCGAATAAATGCCCTGACAAGCACAGATCCAGCCCGACGATCAAACGGTACTGTCTACGCTCAAACCATTGAAGATGCACAAGTTAAGGCTGAAGAAGCGATTGAATATGAGCACTCACCCTCGCTTCTTAGGGTTGAGATTATTGAACGTGGCAACCGAACAACCGCACCCGCAATGAGCATCACGACCGTGAATGAAGCCTTCGCAACCATAGAACCGTTTTCTGTTGATGCCGCCACAGAATTTTTGTGGGCCTTAGCTGCCGTTGCGGGATGTTTCTCCATGGTTTTAGTCCCATCTTTTACGGTGTATTGGGCAGCCAATGCCAAGGAAAAGCGAGATGCTGTCAAACTCAAAGAGTCTGAAGACGACATTGAAAATGCTCTAGGGCGTGAATCCATTTCGGAAAAGGAATGAGCCACTCTCCTCATATACCTTGAAGCGGTGTAGCAAAGCGAGCGCCATGAAAAGAGCCCCCGCAATTTTGTTGGTTCTTCTGTTCGTCCTGAGCACTGCAAGTCCAATAACCCAACTGGCGCCTGAAGAAGGATCACCTCTCCAGAGCAATGCGAAAGCCACAGGTGTCGATGTCACAGTATCGAACACATCCTTTTCATACACATCGAGTGCGGATGAAGGAAAATACCGGATGTTCTCTTCAAACCACCCCATTCCTGCATTCAACCGGCCTGCTGAATTGTATGTCATCGACGCAGTTGTCAATGTCCCCATCTATGCTGAAGTGACGTTAGAAAACCGAGGAACAAGTCCATCCGGGACCATTGATGTGAACTTGAAGGTTCTTCACAATGAATACCAGCTCTTCGAGATGATCAACATCACTCAACAAATGGCAGGATTGTCTGGTGGTGCGTCAAATTCGATTGGGTTCACCTTTACTCCTACTTATTCAGGAAACCACTCGATCCAGGTCATTGGCACTTCTACAATCCTCGATGATGTCCCTTCAAATAACCAAAGAAACCGTCATTTTACAGTGGCTTCTCATTACTTCAATTGCAATGATCTCACACAGTGGACCACCACAAATGAATGGGGAATGAGCACCGACACATCGTTGTCTCAAGGAACTGCTTGTCACGCTGGCAATGGTGAAGCGTCGACGTATTCTGCATCAACATCAAGTGTTCTTGAAACACCAGCCTTCGATATGTCTGACGCGGTCATAGCCCCTCTTCAGACCAATGGACTCTCATTCTTTTACACTGGAAGTTCACAACCTGGTGATGAACTGAAAGTCTATGTTCAAAACAACGCTGGAACCAACACAGAACTTGCTACGATCTCCGGAACCATAGACCAAGTGTTCATCGATGGTGCATCATGGCAAACATTTTCTGTCAACAATCAGGGCACATCATCACCGCTGATTCCTGCCCCACAGAGTGGATTTTCGCCCTCAACAAAATTTAGATTTATTCTTACAACTGACGCATCAGTCAATGATGTGGGCTTTTGGCTGGATGACATTGTCATTGTGTACGACCAAAAAGTCAAGCCCCTCGAATATGCACTTTCATCGACAGGTGTATCCACAATGGGTTCCTTGCCAAATGAATGGGGAACGGTAAGCGTGAGTTTAACCAATGAAGGTAACATTTCGGATTATGTGCTTCCTTCTGTCGAACAATTGCCGGCCGATTGGGAGGTGTATTACGCTCATCCAACAGGTGTTTCGATCAACGAACAGACCGGGGTCTTGCTTGCACCGGGTGAGAGCAAAACCATTGATGTAAAAATAAAGCCGGATGAAAATGCAACAACCGGTTTTGAACAAATGACGTTCATAGGAACATCAAGTCAATATCAATCCATCAACACGACATTACCGGTTCAGTACCAAGTGTTACCGGACCGTGAGCCATTGGTCGTGCAGCCCGAAACACGCCCATCATGCCCGCCGGGCTACACTTGCCCCTTCGAAATAGAAGTAAGGAACATTGGAGACGCAACCGATGTGTTTGATCTCTCGCTGGATCATTTAGGCTTACCAGAGCAATGGATGGTTCAGTTGTCGTGGACTCAATCAGAATCGATCCTCGTTCGCCCTGACACCCCAGTAATGGTTGGCCTCACAATGACAGTTCCCTCAACAGCAACCCCAGACACGGTGGTTTCGTTCACCATGATCGCCCAATCACAAAACAATTCAGCCAAATCACATGGATTAGTCATCGATGTTGCCGCATCAATGATCAGCGAAGCCGAGGTGGGCATGACCCACAACCAAGCATCAAAGGATTGGATGGTCGATGCTGGTGAAACCAAAACCATAGAATTTACAATTTGGAATAATGCCTCCCGCCAAGATATATTTTCAATGGAAATCCTTCATGATACATCATCGCTATGGGTCATTGAACAACCAACGCGCCCCGACGCAGTCATCAATCCGGGAGCAACCACAACCTTCACTGCAAAAATTACCGCTCCCGAAACCGGCCAGGCAGGCGATAAAGCACCAACGATCACACCCCAGATTACTTCTGAACGAAGCGGGATGACAATCGCAGGCGATGACTTTGATTCTATCGTGGTACGAACGATCAGTGATCTTTCACTTGAACTGTTAGAATCACCTTCAAAATTGAGACCCGGCACTGCCAATCGTATCCTCCTTGAAGTGGTCAATAATGGCAATGGGCCTATTGAGGCTAGCGTCGACACAATTGATCTCCCGTTAGCTTGGAGCACATGGGTGACTGTGGATGGCGCTCAACATGATGGAACCATTGCACTGTCTGCACCTTATGATTTAGAGAACAACGCCACCGTTGAATTATGGGTCTTGGTGCCGAGTGAAGAAGCAGCAAGTGAAGTCCACACCATTACAATCAGCACCGAAAACGCCCTCGGTCTCGAAGATTTGAACCCTGATGACAACAGTGTGACTTTTGACACCATTACGGCATCTGTTCGAATACCTTCATTGGAAGGGGGACTTGGATCTACATCGGCCATCGTTGGAGGAACGGTCAGCATCAATGCCACATTAACCAACATCGGTAACGCAGCAGATGATGAGATCATCGTATTGGCAAGTGTATCTGCGTCCCCACCCATTCCCGATATGGTCGCGTTTTTCTCCACCGGGTTAAGCAGCAGTTCAAAGGCTGTCAATGAACCACTGACAATCACATTGTTAGCAAATCAATCCACCCTGCTCATCGTCGACCTGATTCTTCCCAAAGACATGATCCTCAACACAAGAATCGTCGTTACCTTCCAAGTGATTGCTGGTATGAATGCAGAAATGCAACCGTATGAATTGCAACATGAGGCGTTGGTTGTTGTGGATCAGCAACGGCACGTCGAGGCTGAACTCAGCGCCCCGAGTTCCATGAGCCATACCACCGGCACGGGTGCACCACTCTACGTCAACATGACGAGCGTTTCTAGCCAATCAGAACACGTGCTGTTCATGGCGAATGTCCCCGACGGTTGGCAACTCGTTTGCAATGGAGTGTTGATGGATGCGAATGGGCAAAACCTCACATTTAGTGCTGGACACATCACCCCACAATTGCAAGATGTCCCATGCACGCTTCACAGATTAAGCGGTCCATTGGACGGTAAAATTACATTCATGATCGCATCGCATGATGGCAAAACCACCTGGGAAGGTGCGCAGGTGTACCAGTTTGAAGAACGTCCGGTGGACGAAGCAAGCATGACCGTTGAAGTGGTCGCAGGCGGGATAGCGGTCTTGCTCGCCTTCTCCCTGCTCATGGTGCTTCTGTTGCGATCGCGTTCGAGTGAGGAAGTGGATTTCACCTTAGAAAAGGAAATTCCAGAAGCAATTCAATCTGGCCCTCCCACCTCAAGCGGCCCGCCTGTATCCACCAGCGGAGAACAGGCGACTGTTGTCCCGGTTGAACCCGAACAAACAACTGAACCCTCCCATCCACCTCTACCTGAAGGTGGTTTGCCAACAGGTTGGACAATGGAACAATGGGTGCACTATGGCCAGCAATACCTTGACCGAAACCAAGGACAACCATGATACATGAACCTCTCCAGCGAGGCACATGACCACCTATCCTGCATCTTGGTATGCGCTTTGGGTGTTGGTCATGGTGTTTGGTGTAACAACGTGGTATTTGCGAAACTTCTCGAAACGGGTGGAGGCCACACGGTTATCTGCCCTGCTCGGTGTTGCATCGATGCTCACCTTGCTTCTTTGGACGCTCATAGAATTTTGAGGTGTTATTGTGGAGGTCGCCGACAAAGGAAAACATACCTATTCGGGGACCTATCCTTGTCGAGTACCAGTGTGGTGGGGTCGCTATGGTGAAGCGGCAAAACACCCAGATGTCCCCGGGGTGACAGGACGAAGGGTCATTTTGCGAATCCCAAAAAAATTCTCGCGACTTGAACGATTATTGGCTCGGCTGTTTAGAGCCCCAAGGGAAGTCCGAAGACCACTTGATCAGATGAACAGCATGCTATGGGAGTTGTCCAATGGCCAACGAACATTTGAGGAAGTATGCGAGCACATGAACGCTGCCTTCCAAGAAGACATTGCACCCGTCGTCGATCGGACCGCTGCTGGCATCGATGCGCTCAAACGTCGAAATTTAATGACGACGTTGAATGAGGAATTCAGCCAAAAATGGTGCATCCAACCCGGCCAAGTGCCACCCCACCAAACATTAGGCGAATTGGGTCAGGAATTCAAGATTGATTCACAACCGATTGAAGGTGATGGCGAATTCATAGAAGTTGATTCAAATTCTCCACTGGCCGGCCAATGACGGCAGTTGTTCCATCATCAAGCAAAGGACGCTCCATGAGATGTCCGTGCAAGAATAGGAATTCAGCAATTGACTCAACCTGTTCGAGGTTCAACATTGTTGAATCAACCGATTTGAATTTCGAATCCTTCGTGCGAATGATTCTGGAAATCGGTCCGTTAAGCCGCGATAGAATACCGGTCAATTCCTCTATTGTAAGCGGCTCATTGAGGTACAACCGAACATTGATTTCTTGATTTGATGCCTGACACATGGCAAGTGCAGCACGTGATTTTGAGCACCTAGGGTTGTGATACAAGGTCGTCATTGCTCTAGGCACCTTCAGGTTCTACATTGGCCTTTTGGGGTGCCCAAACGAGCCTCACCCCAATTCCATCGCTTCGAGTTGTTCTGTTTGCAGATGCGCGAGCCCTGCTGCGGGTGGAGTCCGATTCTGTAAACCAAGAGCCGCCTCGGTGCACCTTGCGTTCGCTTCCATCCGAAGTGTGAGGGGCTTGTGAACCGGCGTGGTTTGCATAATTTTTGCTGTAATCATCTTGACACCATTCACCAGTTTGACCATACAGGTCAAGAAAACCCCATGGATTGGCTTTCTTTTGCCCGACTTCTCGTGTCGTTGCTCCGGCATTGCCAGCATGCCATCCGTAGTCATTAAGCTCTGAGTCTCGATCGCCAAAGGCCCAACGGGAATCTGTGCCTGCACGGGCTGCATATTCCCATTCTGATTCGGTTGGCAGCCGCCATGAACCGGTAAACCCGAGTCGAACGGTTCCTTCCTCTGAGGAATTTAGGCGGGCAATGAACACATGAACATCATCCCATGAAACGCTCTCAACTGGCCTCAAACCCGCCGCCCAACCTTCTTGGAATTTGGAGGGGTTGACCTCCATGATCGCTTGCCAGTGAGCCTGAGTGACTGGACGTTCACCAAAGAAAAAGGGTTGTTCGATTTGCACCTCATGCCCTGGACGCTCATTTTTGTTGCCACGCAAAGCAGTATCCCCCATCATATAGGCGCCGGGTTCGACCAAAATGTAACGGCCGCCGAATGCGTCATCAAACGAAGGGCGTGTTGAGGACATGTTTCTCACTGGCTGCTTTTGAGCAAGGTGGCAGTGCGAACAACTGAGGTCACAAGGCCTTCAAGTCGTTCAATGGTGGCTTCGTGTGCCAAATCACCATGTTCATCGAATGCTTCTTTCACATGACCGACGGCAAGTTGTTCGGGTACGGGCCATGCATGAAGCCAGCGCAGCATAATGCGCATGTGGTTGAGGGTGTTCGAATTTTCGATCCCCCCCAAAGTGCACATGAGACCAAAGGCCTTCCCACCAACATGTTTGTCGTAGAGCCAGTCAAATGTGTTTTTCATAACACCGGACATTGTCCCGTGGTATTCGGGGGAGCACACCAAGAAACCATCACAAGAGGCTGCTAAGGCTTGAAATTCTTTGACATTGGCATTGTCCCAACACCCGTCTTCACCCACGAAAGGCAAGGGTTTTTCGTTGCAATCCCAGAAAAACACTTCCGCACCCAACCCTTCAGCTAAAGCCAATGCATGATTGACCATCATGCCACTTTTGGAAGATGGACGGTACTCGCCTGACAGGCCAAGAATGCGGAGGTTCGTTTCGCTCATACCATTGCCTCGACGCCAAGGCATTTCAATTTAAGGTCGAGAACTCAACACATACAGAAGGAATCCTTATCCCTCTTCCTTTGCCCCTTTGAAGCGGGGAAGCCGTAATGGACACCGATGAGAACCAAAACAACGCCTCATCTGCGAATCAAGGAGATGATACTGTCTCCGATTCGGTCTTGGATTCAATGGCAGCAGCACTTGAATCTGCAGGTATTTCTCTTTCCCCTGATGCGCCACAACCAACCCCTGAAAAGCGCTATTCAGATGAAGTGATTCTTCAGGTGATGGAAACTATGGGCGTCTCAGATCGTGAGGGGTACATCGAATTTGCTCGAAGCATGGACGGGGATGACAATGGGTACCTCAACAAACAAGAATTGGTGGATGCCGCAGAAGCATGGCTCCACATGAATGAATCCGAGCCAACAAGTGAAGAATTATCCATTGAGGAAGAGGTCAATGCGCTTTTGCAACAGGGTGAAGAAAGTTCACGGCGAGACGATGCTAAATCAGCGCTCGCTGCATTCAACAAGGCAATTTCTCTTGACCCTTCATGCGACATGGCATGGTTTAACCGGGGCGTGTTGCTTGAAGCACAACAAGATGCACGTGGTGCGCGACAGGCCTTCCAAATCTGTTTAGATCTTAACGAGGAACACGCTCCCGCAACTGCAAACTTAGCGATTCTCTTGGAACGAATCGGCGATGAATCTGGTGCCTACGACATGGCTAAGCGGGCCCTCGCCTTCTTTCCAGGCCATCCAACCCTCTCCGAATTAATGGAGCGATGCAAGGGGAGCACTGAATCCGTAGAAATGGAATCCATGCCGGTTATTGAACCAACGCAATCCTTCAGCGAAGCACAGGTTCAGAAGGTGATGGAGGAAACTGGGGCTACCAGCCGAGAAGCAGTGTTGGCTGAAGCTATTCACCATGACGATGGCAATGAAAATTTGGAATTCAGTGAACTTATGTCCGCTGCGGAAGTCGTTGCAGCAACAGAAGTTGCAGAAGTGACGATTCAGGGTCAGCCTAGTCTTCTTCACGACGAGGTTGCTGAACTTCCAACCATAACGCCCGAACCGGTGTCAAGCGAACCAGCACCTGTTGCAGAACTTCCAGTTGCTGCGCCCGCAGTGGCGCCCATTGAACCAACGGCAGTTGCTGCACTTCCAACTGAAGCACCTGTGCCAACGCCCATACCTCAGGCCGTAGAAGAACCAGGAATCGATTTGGATGCACTGGTCGAGCAAGCAACAGATCTCATTCGCAATGGAGCACCAGCTGAAGCATTGGGACTGCTCAAGCCTCACTTGAAAACCATCGGAGCGCAACACGCAGGCGCATGGCGAATTGCCGGCGGCGCCATGGCTCGTTTAGACCTTGAGGACCATGCAATAGCGGCTCTTACCCATGCTCAGTCCTTGGACCCAAACCAAGCCAGCGGATGGTTCAACCTTGGCTCAATTTATCAGAGGAAAGGATTGAATGCACAGGCCATTGATGCATACTCAAAAGCCATCTCTGCGAAACCCGATTATCTCAAAGCAGCCCTCAAAAGCAGCTTGTTGTGTTATGAAATTGGTGATATCGAACAATACCTCACTGCTACGAAAACGGTGCTTTCAATCGATCCTGCCAACGAAATTAAGCACCAGTACATCGAAGTCCTCATTGGATTAGCAGAGGGGGAAGCCACGGTCATAGAAGCGGCACAAGGGCTCCCACCAACCCTGCCTGAAGGCCCGCACATGGCGAACGAAGCATTGCAATTGTTGGGCGAGGGGTCAACCGCACTCCACGCAAGGGCTTACTCTGCTGCAAACGATCACGTTCAAGCCGTCACCCTTTGGAAAACTCTGATTCAAACGGATGGTGAAAACCATCTCAATTGGCGTGGTCTTGCCAAAGCACTGGAAAACGCCGGAGATTTAGAGACTGCACAGAAGTGTCATGCGAAGGCAAACGGGTTAGAGCATGCTGCACCAGATCCATCACCATCATTTGCCCAACCAGCACCAGCACCGGCACCAGCATCAGCACCGGCAACAGTTGAGGCCCAAACACCAGTTGCACAACCACCTCACCCTGATGATGCCGCCGCAGATTACTACATGGGCGCCTTGGGATTGAACACTGAGCCGCAGGCCACAGAATTCGCACCTCCAGTTGCTGCTCCAGAACCAACGCCAGCATACGACCCCGCAAATGACCCTCTCATGCAGCCCCTACCGCCCCAACAACCGGTTCGGCAACCAGAAGTTCAACCTGAAGTGGATTTAGCCAAGGCCGCACTCGACGCTGCTGCTCGAGTGAGTGTCCAAACACAAGGCGAAGTCAATTCCATGTCCATTGCGAACCAGGACATCGCTTGGTACAATCAAGGTGTTCAGTTAATTGAAGACGGTAAGTATGACAAGGCACTCTCATCCTTTGATCGTGCAATGCCCTCCTTTGCCCATGATGATGATATGTTAATTCGCATCCTTAATGGAAAAGGAAATGCATACTACTATCTCGAACAGTATCCGAAATGTGTGGAAGCCTACCATCAAGCCATGCTGATACGACCAGCAGAGGTGCGGGGTAAAACACTCTACAACATGGGAAGTGCATACGCTGAGATGGAACGATACCCTGACGCCATCAAATGCTTTGAACAATCGATTCCACGTGGCTTGCAGCCTGACGAAGTCGCCCGTGCACGGGACCAAATTCGTCGTTGTTCTATCCTCCAAAAGGAACGGGACAGGAAGCGAAAAAGGGCATAATTAGGTATGAACTAAGATGACGAAAGATTCACAATTGGATATTATTGCGCGGCTCGTAGAATGCGGGCTCGATGAGAAACACGCAACCATTGTGATGGATTTGGCAACACACCCACCATCAAAAGCAAGTGAGGTAGGGAAACGCATTGGTATTTCAAGAATGGATGCTTACAATACATTGAAAAAAAATGCAAGATATGGGTCTCACAAAGGCGACACTGGACAAACCAATGGGGTTTTTGGGCATCAAGATCGAAGAAGTCTTCGATCTGCTGATTCAAAAATCAGAAATGGACCTACGAAGGATGCAGGAACACCTTCATGAAATGAAAGAAGGCTCACACCTCGCCTTACTCTCGCATCAAAGTTCGGTCACAGAACCAAATTTCACAGTTCTAAAAGATCGGCATGCCATCATGGCTAATCTTCAGTCGATGTTGAGCGAAGCAGAGAATTCAGTTTGGATGCTTCTCGGCAACTGGGGTATTTTCCATCTGCGACGTTCTGGTGCCTTTGATGCGTTGATGGATGCAGTCAACCGAGGAGTCCAAGTTCGCGTTTCCAGTTCACTCAATGAAAAAACGATAAAATTCTTTGATGACCTTGATGATCGGATTGAAGTTCGTCACCACGAGAATTTCAGTATGCAAGGCGTCTATGTCGATGAGGAAGTTGGCCTTCAGTTCATCAACATTGAAACAAATCCCACAGGGCGAGGCAAACAAGACACTGCATTGCTTATTGAATCCGGAGCATTTATGACAGCCCAGTTGGAATTAATGGACATCCAATGGGGTGCAGGGACTTCTTATTCGGCTGCAAAGGCCAGGCTCACAGAAGGTAAAATCATTGAACCACTCAAACTCACGCTCGGGGAAGGCTCTTACTACGAAAAGTTACGAACTTCATTGATGGAAAACATCGAAATGGAGCCAATACTCAATGGCGCGAACGCAGTGTTGCTCAAAGATGGGAAACCAGTGTTAACCCAATTAAATCAACAAGAAGACGCTTTTGCAAGGCTCGGTATCGATCTTGATGAGGTGCTCAATGGTGTTGGTCAACGGATTGGTCAAGAACTTGCAAGCAAGTGGAAGGGGGTCGAAAGCCACGATGAATTTTGGACGCACTTGGCCAATGAATGGAGTCAATTGGGAATGGGAGAAATCGTGACTGAAGGAATGCCACCCCGATACCTGCTGGTCCACAATGGTGGTGCATGTGGTGGACAACCAAACATTGGCGGTATGTTTTGCCATTTGGATGAAGGCATTTTACAAGGAATCATGATGGAACGTCATAATGGGGAAGTCATTTTGAAAGAACGCATTTGCACAACCGATGGTGACGATACATGTCATTTCCAAGTTGGATTTGCAAAGGACAGTGTTGAACACATAGCCTGAGCGCAGGTTCTTATGGCGTCGCCGTGTGGGGCATACATGGACTGCGGAACATGCGAGACTGCTGGACCTATTCAGGTCATGCAACCAGAAGTGGTTGATGTATCACTCTCAATTTCACAAAAAGCCCAAACTATGCTCGCTGATGCGTTTGGTGACGACCGCTCTATGGCTCTTCTCGTGGGTGTACTTTCTGGAGGATGCTCCGGGTACATGTACGATTTACAAATCGTCGAAGAAACCGACCAATCCTGCCAGGAAGTCGTTATTGAAGGGTTCAGAGTTCTTGTCCCAAATGCTTCCAGCCATCTCCTTGATGGTATTGAAATTGATTATGTGGACCGACTCATGGGTGGCGGTTTCAAGATCAACAACCCCAACGCAGAGTCTTCTTGCGGCTGCGGCGAATCCTTTGCTTGAGGCGATTGAATGCCAACTGCTCCCTACAAAGAGGGAAATTTGAGTGTCTGGCGTGGAAGGGATGTGCTCCAATTTATTGACGGTCTGTCAACAAACCATGTTCTTGACTTGAAGCAAGGTCAGTTTCGCACCACGACCTTCACCACCTCGAAAGCCAAGGTTGTGGACCGTGTTGGACTGTTTCACATGGGTGAGTTCATCGCCATGGTGAGCCATGCCCCATATTGGCCCATGCTCACAGAACATTTCTTACCACGCATTCTAGGCCAAGATGTTCAGGTAACAACAGCTACGGAAAACAATAATTTCTTCCTCCAATTCAATGTAAATGGTCCAGATTCTGGTTCATTTCATTCATCACAAGGCGTCACATCGGGTCGAACCAATGAAGGCATCACGATGCTGATCGCCGGAAAAGGGAAGGATGTGCTCGTGGATGCGAGCATAGAAGAATTTCACGAATGGCGAACCAAAAACGGCGTTCCATGGCAAGGTCATGAAATCACCAACAAGTTCCATCCTTTGGCGTGTGGCCTCGAACACGACGTTCATGCCGCTAAGGGATGTTACATCGGTCAAGAAGTTCTCACCCGAATGCGCAGTCGTGGGCGGACTGGCCGCAAACTCACCACGATCACCAACGGAGAGGAAGTCAATGGCACAATCACAACCAAAGGTGAATCTGCATCATTGGCCATTGTTCGCTGTTGATCAGTAGCCGAGCAATTCCGATAGTTGTGATTTGTAGAAATTACCGGACCCTTGGAGGGAAGACAATTCTTCTTCCGACAATTCCAGTTCGAGGATCCGCTCAATACCGCCTGCACCAAGAATCACTGGAACGCCGATGTAGACATCTTCTAATCCATACTGTCCGGTGAGATGAGCTGATGCAGGGATCAATCGCTTGCGGTCGTTGAGCACTGCTTCGGCCATAATTGCAGCTGCAGACCCTGGGGCATAGAACGCAGAACCACGCTCAAGGAGTTTCACAATTTCGCCTCCACCTGATGCTGTTCGCTTGCAGATTGCATCGATGGTTTCTGCATCGAGCAAATGAGTGATGGCAATACCACCAACGGTTGTGAATCGGGGAAGAGGCACCATGGTGTCACCATGCCCGCCAAGAACCATTGCTTGGACATCTTCTTCCGAGCAACCAACAGCTTGGGCGACAAAATGCGTCATTCGAGCACTGTCGAGAACACCGGCTTGGCCGCACACTCGATTCGATGGGAAACCCGTCACTTTTTGCATGTGGTAAGTCATCAAATCCAGGGGGTTGGTCACCATGACGATGGTTGAATCTGGCGCATGGTCACGGATGCCTTCACCGACTTGTTTAACGATGCTTGCGTTCTTTGCAATGAGATCTTCACGGGTCATTCCAGGTTGGCGTGGAAACCCAGAAGTGACGACAACAACTTCAGCGCCAGCAATGTCTTCGTAATTTGAAGTGCCAGTGATGGCACCGTCATAATTGAGCACCTGTCCGTTTTGTGACATATCGAGCGCTTTTCCTTTCGCAAAACCTTCGTAAATATCGAGCAACACAATGTCTGCAATTTTCATTTGTGCAAGGACAAAAGCGCATGTTGCGCCGACATTCCCTGCTCCAATTACTGCGATTTTTCTTCGATTCCGTCCCATAGATGTCACTTCGGTAATCGAATCCATACAGAGGACCTCCATAAGGAACATGGTGGTTCATTCCTAAAAAAATAGTCCGATTTTGTCGTGAAGGGATTCGGTTTGGATTTTTGTGACAAGACGCTCAAGCGAGTTGTCTAAAAACCCCCTTCCGTTGGTTCGTTTCAACCCCAGCCTCGCGTTTGAGGCCAATGGGTATGAGGAATCAATATGAAACTCGGCGTACCAATGGAACCAGAGGGCGAAACACGCGTTGGAATCGTCCCCACAAGCATGAAAAAATTGCTCAAGGCCGGCTTTGAAGTCGTCATTGAAAAAGGGGCAGGAGTCGAAGCGAACTATCACGACAGCGCCTATGAAGATGCAGGTGCTACGATTGGATCACGAAAAGAAGTCCTCGCCTGCGAAAACATCGTTTGCATTCGCTTCCCTGGTGTCGAAGGAATTTCCAAAGGCGCCAATCTGGCTTGCGTTTCCGATCCGTTCCGAAACCCTGAACACGTGAAGGCTTGCATGGATGCAGGAATTACGTTGCTTTCCATGGACATGATTCCTCGTCGATTGTCACGGGCGCAATCAATGGACGTGAACTCTTCCCAAGACAACCTCGCTGGATACAAAGCCGTTCTTTTGGGTGCATCACATGTTCCAAAGGGTATCCCAATGATGACCACGTCAGCTGGAACCATTCGACCTGCAAAGGTCGTGATTATGGGGAGCGGTGTCGCAGGATTACAAGCAATTGCGACCGCAAAGCGCCTTGGCGCTGTTGTCTACGCATCCGATGTTCGTAAAACCGCTGCTGAACAGATAGAATCTGTTGGGGGTCGTTTCATCGAAGTGGATGGAATGGACGACTTTGAGGACGAATCAGGATATGCTAAGCCACTGACGCCCGAATTCATCCAGAAGGTCAACGACACAGTTTGTGGCGTTGCTGCTGATGCAGACATCATTGTTACAACCGCACGGATCTTCGGGCGACCTGCACCAATCACAGTTCCTTCAAGCGCTGTTGCCAATTTCAAATCAGGCGCCGTGATCGTGGACATGAACGCTGATGTCGGTGGAAACTGTGAGGACACCGTTGCAGGGGAAGTCACCACGACATCCAACGGCGTGATCATTGTTGGCACATCCAACCTGCCTGGAACAATCGCAACAACTGCAAGCATGCTCTACTCGAACAACCTGACCACCTTTATGACATCCCTCGTTGATGAAGGAGCAGTTGTTATTTCTGAAGACGACGATATTCTCGTTGGTGCTCCAGAAGACAGTGATTTCTATGTGAATGGAATGGGTGGCGTCTTGATTTGTAAAGACGGCGAAATTCATCCAAAACAAACTCGCCTTGGAGGTGTGCTCTGATGACCCCTGAATTTTTAATTGCCAACATAACATTGTTTTTGCTCGCTATCTTCCTCGGTTTTGAACTGATTACAAAGGTGCCAGCAACGCTTCACACACCTTTGATGAGTGGCGCCAATGCTATATCTGGAATCTCCATTATTGGTGCCTTAATTGGATCCAATGTGGCGTATGAAGGTGGAAGCACTGCTTTGTCAGGTCTGCTTGCTTTTGTTGCAGTGGTGTTGGCCATGATCAACGTTGTTGGTGGCTTTGCAGTAACCAATAGAATGCTTAACATGATTGCTGGAAAGAAGCGAGGAGGTGCTTGAAATGGAAGACTGGATTTCAATCGGCTATTTGTTGTCTGCTGCTTTGTTCATCTTTGGATTGAAAAAACTCGGGCATCCACGAACCGCACCATTTGGAAACCAACTTGGTGCAATGGGAATGCTCGTTGCAGTTGTGACCACTGTGGTCAGCATGGAACTCGCTGGCAACGCACAATGGGAACTGATCATCGCAGGTCTGGTCGTGGGGTCACTCATCGGATACTGGATGGCCGTCAAGGTCGAAATGACCGGTATGCCCGAACTCGTTGCTATGTTCAACGGTTTTGGCGGTGCTGCCTCAGCTCTTGTTGCGCTTTCTGAAATTCAGAAGTACATCAGCAACGCAGACCTCGTTCCTGATGGTTTGGAACTTACCGTGACAATGATTGCAGCAGGTCTCTCCGCACTCGTCGGGTGGATGACCCTTACTGGGTCGCTGCTGGCCATGTACAAACTCAAAGGCGGGATCGAAGTCTTTGGAAAATGGATTCGAACACCAACTTGGGGGCCTTCTTGGCTCAATCCGGTTAAGGTTCTGCTCCTATTGAGCGTGTTCGTGATGATTTTCCTCAGCATCGAAGAACCAACAAACCAAAATTACCTTTGGGGAATCATCGGTGTTTCTTGTCTCCTTGGTATTGTGCTTGTGTTGCCAATCGGCGGTGCGGACATGCCCGTGGTGGTTTCCTTGCTCAATTCCCTCTCCGGTATTGCTGCTGCATTCACAGGGTTCATCATTGGGAATTCCGTCCTCATCATCGCTGGTTCTCTTGTCGGTGCATCAGGCCTAATCTTGACCTTCATCATGTGCAAGGCTATGAACAGAACCTTGCTTGATGTGTTGTTCAAATCCTTCGGCGGAGATGGCGAGAAGCAAGCCCTGACTCGAACCAAGGTAGGGTCAGATCCGGATGAAGTAGCAATGATGCTTGATGGCGCTCAAAAAGTCATTATCGTTCCTGGCTACGGAATGGCTGTGTCCCAATGCCAACACGCTGTGAAGGAATTCGCAGACTTGATGAAGGAGAAATTCGATACGGAAATCAAATACGCGATTCACCCGGTTGCAGGACGAATGCCTGGACACATGAATGTGCTTTTGGCCGAAGCCAATGTGCCGTATGAGCAACTCATTGAGATGGACGAGATCAACTCCGAATTCCCAGAATGTGATGTTGCTTTGGTGATTGGAGCAAACGACACAACCAACCCCGCTGCACGCAGCGGAGAAGGCCCACTCGCTGGAATGCCGATCATCGATGCCGATGCTGCCCGAACTGTTGTCATCATCAAGCGTTCCCTTTCGGTGGGATATGCCGGCGTTGACAACGATTTATTCTACATGGACAAAACCATGATGCTGTTTGGCGATGGAAAGGCTATGATGACCGGATTAAACACCGCTGTCAAGGAAATTTGAAGGGGCTAAAAAAGCCGCACGACCAAGCGTTTGGCTCGTGGACGAAAAGCAACGTTCAAAGGGCTGGGTCAAGTGGCCACAGCAAGGTGAGTCTATGCTGTCGCGCAATACCCGTCTTCTTCTGGTTGGCCTCTTGGCGCTCCTCTTCGCAGCACCCGCTTTAGGGATGCCCGGTGGACCCCCATGGAAGAACGGAGATTCCCTCGTTGTTGAGAGCGGTTGTTCTTGCCACGGCGATGGCGTTCCGTCCACCGAAGTCGTCGTATCCATCTCCGGTGTGCCCCGGTCGTACACACTCGATGAAACATACACATTCACCGTCACGCTGCAGCATGCGTCGAACGCAGAAGGTGGCTTCATGATTTGGGATTACAACATGGGAACCCTCACCCCAGGGGAAGGCTCTGCGGTGGTCCCGGATGAACCGGGAGCCATTGCTCAAAGCGCAGTTGGTAACAACTGGGTGTTCACATGGACAGCACCAAGCGAAGACATTGGCGTCGTTCCCTTCCAACTCGTTGGTAATGCGGTGAACGGTAACGGAAATTTCGATGCAGGTGATGCTTGGAACATCCTTTCCTTCTCCATCTCCGAACCTGGATCAACGACCAATGAAGGCGCTGAAGAAGAAGCAGTTCGCACCATCAGCGTTGGTGATTACGACAGCCTCTTTGTAGCCGATGTCGATCCAGCAGTGGCAGAAGCTGAACGTCAAGAGCAAATCGCAGACCAATTCTTCGAAGAAGGGAACATCTACTACTATGCCACCTTCTGTATCTTGTTGGTTGCAGCCGTCATCCAAGGCGAGTTCTATCAACGAAAGTTTGGTGGAGGTCATGAACACCTCGACAAGAGTTTAGCCATCCCACAAGGCATCCGACGAGGAGCATTGAGTGCTGGATTACTCGTGTTGTTCGCCTACCTCATGGACAATGATTTCGATTGGCAAGTTCGATTGACCGTCGGTATGTGCACATTGTGGGCCATGTATGGTGTCTATCGAACAGTTGCCCAAGCACGAGCGGAACCTCAAGCGAAAGACCTCGTTTGATCCACATCACATTCCCCTACGGGTCGAGTGTCCACCATGTCGTTGCAACTAGAACGGGATTCTCGGACACATGTTCAATCACACTTGGATGAACTCACCAGTCGCGTAACCCTTGTTTTTGCCCTCATTGCTGCAACGACACTCCTTTTTTCCACTCAAATTGATGGATGGCTTGATGCCCTATTGGCAGCAATTGACCCTTGTGAAACAGAGTGCTTGAACCTCTATGACCCAGCGCGTTGGAGTGCCGTGCGATGGTTGAGTTCCACACTGGCCGCGACGCTAGCCTGTATGCCAATCCTCTTGCACCAAGCATGGTCCTTCTCGAACAAGGGACTGCTCCCCTCAGAGCGTTCATGGATGATTCGATGGATGATTGGTGGAACGATTGCCTCAATCATAATTATCGCACTTACTCTGCTGTGGTTGTTGCCATTTGTCTTTGACTCTGGTCACTCCATACAGACAGACATGGGGCTTGTGGCAAGGTATGATGCAGTGTTGATGCTTTCGATTTCGGTTGCGGTGATCTGGACTCAGATGGTCGTAACGGTTGCCATCTTGGGCATGGCTATAGCGGGTCAACTTGGCGTCCTTAATGCGCAAACTGCTGATTGGTGGAGAATACGCTGCTATGGGCTCGTTTTGATGTTGCTTTACGCCTCATTGCCAGAATTTGGCTCCCTCGCCTTCATCCTCATGCTTGGCTCTGTTTTTGCAATCGAGAGCGTTTGCAAATCATGGCTACGGCAACCTGCACCACAAACCCTCAACTCGGTCACAGTCATGGACGAAGAAGGGGGCGCTCGTCGACCTGTGTTGATCGAATGCCAATGCTCAGGGGCGGCAGTGCCATTGCCATCCCCAATTGATCTCAATATGCCAAACTTAGTCTACCACAGCTTATGCACTTCAAACAGTGAAAGGGAGCAAGTGTATGATGCACTGAGGACCAGTCGAACAACGGATGCCTTCATCACAGGTTGTGATGGCAGCCCTCTCAGTGACCTTTTCAAATCAAATTGCGCCTCCCTTGGTGTGAACACGAGTGGTCTCGACCTTCTGGTTCGTCAATCCTATCGAACTCGCCCTGCAAATAACCCAGAATTGGAATTCCAAATCATGGCTGCACAACTTGGGTCACCGTGGCCTGAATCTCAACAACTCGATCGCATAACCAGCCTGATTGATCGAAATCCGAACGACCGATTCGTCTACACTGCCAAGACTACAGATGCCTTGTGGGGGCTCCAACTCAAACCCGATCAGGTCTTGATTCGATTGCAGCCAGATCAACTCAAGACGTTCGTCAATTCAGTAGGAACAACCTATGCAAACGTCTCACCTCTGTGATGCATCTGTTCTCCAACCGCTTAGAACATCCACAAAACACACAAGGATTCAAACCCGATGGGCATGAGGTCGCTGCATGAACCCAAAGGTTGGCGTCCCATTGGTGATTGCCCTCCTCATAGTGAGCAGTTGGGCGTTCATAAACGGTGAACAAATCGATGATTGGGTTCGGGACAATCAATTGTCCTCCGATGAATCCGCTGAAACGTTGCTTGAAATTCAAGAGGAAGAGCGATGGTTGGTTCTTGTCGCAGATTTCCCATCACAGCGTGCAAGTGAGGCATGGGGTGTAAACCAAGCCCAAAACATGCTCGATGACATTGCCCGTTCCTATATTGAACAATTAACCGACGGTCAAACGAACCTCACCATTGTCGTTCACCAAGAAGTGGCAACTGCCTCGGAGGATGTGGGGCGTTACGGCTCAGATTTTGAGGGAAACCGTGACACGGACTCCGCCGGCAATTTTCTCCCCCTCGATCTTGCAGAAGAAGTGGTCTTAGATTTGGCATCGAGCATCAATTGGTCGCAGTTTGATTTGAACGGTGACGATGAAGTCGATCGTTTGCTCATTCTTCACACAACAAAAGGCCAAGAAGAAACTCCGGCCCAAAGCGAAAAGATTTGGAGTCACTTTACTCACTTTGAAACCCCCCTTGATGTGGGAGACGGTCTATCAGTGGGGCATTACACCATGGCAAGCTTACGCACCGGATCCAGTGGAATGGGAACCGTCCTTCACGAAATGCTTCACCAAATGGGCGCCTTAGACCTCTATCCCGTTCACGATTCTAGCCTAGATACAGATTGGCACGGTGTGGGGAATTGGGACATTATGGCCAGCGGCAATTGGAATGGCGGCGGAGCATGGCCTGCTTTACCGACTTCGCCAACAATGGAATTGATTGGATTAGAGCGGATTATCGAGATGGATTTGGAATGGCCAGAAGCATCGATTGCTCCCTGCATAGGGCCGACGGTCGAAATGCTAGGTATGAGCGAAGGCGGGATGGCATTGAAAATTCCTCTCAACGATCAGGAACACGTTTGGATTGAACGGCATACTGATGTGGGCTTCAGTGGCCATCTGCCAGGAGCGGGCATTTTGGTGATGATTCAAGATCGCAGTGTAGGTGACGAGGAAAGAAATGAACTGAACAGGGATCCCGAACAGCCTTGGTTGGCTGTCGTTGAAGCAGATGGCGCAGATGACATGCGTCGTGGCCTCAATGATGGTGAGGAGCAAGATTTGTTCCAAAATGGCTCTTCATTTGGAGCGAGCGGAATTCAAATTCGAAATCATGATGGTTTCCTTGTACCATGGACGGCAACAGTTCAAGGAACGACAAATATGAGCATCGCATTCACCTCGGAATCATGCACTCCAGGGTTGACTGCTGACGGACCAGATTTCGGCGCCGTTCTGCTCCCAGACCAACCTTACAACATCACAGTAGAAACTTCACAACCATGTAACTTAACTCAAACCTTAACCCTCAGTGATGGACGCGGTATTGATGCATCTCCAACTCAGTTGAGCGTGGGAAGCACAGAGGTTCAATTGGTGTTTGCTTGGAATGGAACCGCAAATTCTGAATCCATTCTTGAGGGCGTGATTGAGTGTGGCCTCGGTAAACTCGACTTGTCAACATCGTTGCTTACACTGGCACGAATTCCAACCCCAGGCACTGTTTCTGGAACAATGGCCGTTGATGATGCGTCTCAGGTGGTGATCCCCATCGCATCAATTGGTGAAGGTGAACAATCCTTCACCTTGGATTTGGACGGACCGATGTCGAGGGTCGGTACAGTTGACAGCCGGTTTGTGCTTGATGGTCAAGATGACCTAATCATTGACATCAAACCGAATGACCTGCTTCTCGATGGGATGATCGTTCGGGGTGATTTGACATTCATTGATTCGAATGGGCATCGCTGGACCTATGAACTCAACTTTGTGGCTCAAGAATCAGAACCGAGTGCATTTGAAGAATTGCGAACGCCAGCGAGAATTGTTGGAGCATTTTGCCTCGTTGCCGCACTGTATGTGTTCCTTGGCGTTTTAGAACATAAGAAGAAAGCGAAAGGCAATACCTCTCAGGCGAATGAAGAGCCCGTCAATATTGAAGAGGCAAAAACCCAAACAACGGAAGTCGACCCGTGGGGGAGACCTGTTGATTCATTTGAATGATTCAACGTCCAGGAAGCCAACGTTGGACCTGAAGATAAGACCATCCGGACCGGTCGTTTGAAGCACAGATCCAAGCTTTGTGTACGCCCTCAGCAAGGCGCACTGAAAGGCATGCAGCATACCAGGTTTGCGGTGCATTCTCAACGGGGAGCAAGAGCCATGGGGCATGAGCTTCCCCCACTGCAGAATCATAGATTCTCCATTGAGTCCCATACTTGAAGCCTGGCCGTAAGACCACACCTCTGTGCATCAAGTCATCGTACAGTCGAAGGTGTTCTCCCACATCCAACCCAGAAAGTTTGGCCTCCAGCCATTGGCCTTCTTCTGCCCTCAAATGTTGGCCAGAATGGTGTTCAATGCCGAGCGATGCCCATGGCCAAGCCCCAACAGAAGGAATGAACCAACCGTCTTCTCTTGGGATGCGGGAAGCCCAAAGTTCCGCTAGGTTGTTTTGCTCCGTCGCGTCGAGGGAATCCCATGTTGGCTGATCGCCTTGGATTTCAGCAAAACTAAGCCTGTACATCGTGACCTCTAGTTCCTCATCAATAACGAATAATTCGGCAAGCATTCCTTTGGAGGTTACGTTTCGAGTCCACTGTTCGAGTTCAGTCCAATCAACATCGTCGGTCGTCCAAGCCCAACGAACGTGAGCAACCGGTTCTTCTTTCGTGAAAATTTGCTCACGGTTCCATCGTAGAGCCCATGTTGTAGATGGTGGCTCGAATCCACGTTTGGCAGGTATGTTTGCCACAGGAACAACCAACTCACCACCGCTTCTTGACACATCAAAAGCCACTGATCGAGCGACGAGATCAGGATCATGGCGAATCGCATCGGCAAACCAATCCTCTGATGGGAGCGGTACATGACGATGCCAATGACAAAACAGGACTTCTTCATTGGTAAGTGAGCAACCACCTTCAGAATCGGTTTTACCTAATGCGCTTTTTTGGTGAAGCCGTGAAGAAAGGGGGGCTTCGATGTACCATTTTCCATCCTTTAGGACCGGTGCTGCCAATGGTACTGCAGGCGCTTTGTTGGGTGAAAGGGGCACACCCAATGGGCGCGTCGTTCGAACACGAGGCGTGAAGGTTCGCTTGTGCCGCCCCATGGTATGGCGTTAGGAACGCTTCATTTGAGTTCGATGGTTGACCGATTGTCCTATGTGCTACCGGTGCGGACGGTAAAATGGGGAGCACAGTGGTTGACGGATATCTCGGTTCCCTCACGACAGAAGAGCGGACCCTTTTGCATCTGCTTGACCATCGCCTTCCAGAAGGCGAATGGGAGGCTCCAGCAGCCGTGACACAAGCAGGGATCTCCGCAGCGGTTCACGTTCAACGCAAACACGTTCCAAGAACCCTAAAACGGTTGGAAGAGCGAGGGGATCTAACAAAAGCAAAGCGACATGTTCCAGGTGGGAAACAGCGACGCCAAGTCTACGGTTTATCTCAGACTGGTCGTGTGACAGCAGAAGCATTGCGGACCAAAATTTTAGCACAAAAGGTCTTGGTCAAAGATGAACAACGTATCCTTCTTGAACTGCGAAAAGGTGGCCAAGCCACCCTTGATTTACTCTCATACATCGATGAAGGGATGGTGTTCCATGACAATCCCGTTGTGTCACCAGTTTCCAACCCAGAAGGCGTTGCCTCTCTGGATGCACAAGCCGGAGAGCACCTCGTTAGGCGACTCTTTGCTCGTGCATGGGAAGATGGTAAAATCACCAAGGATGAACAGTACCTCCTTCAGGAAGTTGTAGAATTCCTTGGGATGCATCCTGAACGTGTTCGAAGACTCTCTGATGAAGCAAGAAGGGAACAAAAAGCTCCACCGCCAGAAGAAATCTATCTTGACATGCTTCGCCAAGCTTTGATCGATGGTGAATTAGTCGACGATGAAATCGCCCTGTTGGAAACGGTTCGAACCGCCTTCGGTTTCGACCGATTGACCCATGACAAGTTGCTAGCAGAAGCAAAGATATCACCGCACCGATCACCAAATGTAGAGACCTACCGAAAGACGCTAGAAACCGCCATGCTTGATGGCGTGATCACACTCGATGAAGAAGCAATGCTCCAAACATTGCGAGAATCACTTAGTGTAACGGATGCACAACATGCTACCTTACTCGCAGAGTTACGCGATGGAATCAATGAATGAGGAGGAATACGTATGGGGATGTCAGATGAAGAAGTGGAAGTTCATGACCAACTTACCAACTTGAAGCGAGAACTCAAGGCTGTGGATGAAGCGAAAGTGGTCTTGATTGGCGATGTCATTATGGATTGTTATATCCATGGTTACGCGAACAATCTCAACTCAAGAGCCCCCGTGCCCGTTCTTCGTGAAACCATGAGGGAAGAAGATGTTGGAGCCGCAGCACACGTTGCCCGTGGCCTCAACTCCATGGGGTTGAAGAGTCATCTCTTCGGCGTCGTGGGTGATGACCGTGCGGGTTTGAGCATTCTTGATGCGTTGGATGAAGAAGGGGTCACCACGGATGGAATTGCTGTCGTTGAGGGAAGAACGACCACCGTGAAAACTCGTTTGTTAGCGACCCGAGAAAGCCTTGTCCAAGAAGAGCAGTTGCTGCTCCGATGGGACATTGAAGAAGACGACCCGGTACCAGAAGCAGCCGCAGTCGCCCTTTATGATCGAGCCATTCATGAACTTGACGACGCAAAAGTCGTCATCCTCTCGGATTATGGTCAAGGGGTGGTCAACGACAGTGGAGCGGATCGTTTAATCAATGCCGCCTTGAAGAAAAATGTCCCTATTATTGCCGATCCAAAACTTACGGGTTTGCATCGAACCCATGGTGTCGATTGGATTCTCTTCCAATCCCAAGGGCTCGAATTGATGCGCCGCAGGCTTGGAAGTTCAACGGGTTCAGAAGCAGCACAACGCCTGATTGAACAACACAATTGGAAGCATTTGGCGGTCCTATCTGGGGAAGCGGGCGTAACGATTTATTCAGCCAATGAAGCAACGGTCCACGCTCCATGCACCCTAGACGATTTGAGGCAAATGATCGGTTTAATTGATGCTGCAGCCGTCGCAATTGCCGTAGCAATATCAAAATCCTTTTCGGTGCAAAACACCGCACTTCTTGCCAATGCCGCATGTGAGTGCATCCTTGGGGCAGAACGAACTGAAGCCTTTTCATTGAGCCGTGAGGACCTCGTTGATCGAATTGGCGAAATGACATGGAACCTCCAAATTTCCAAACGCTGAGGTGAGCGTGTGAGTGCTTGGCCAAGACCAACCACAGCCGACATTGGCCTTCGTGCTTTTGCCCAGACCAAATCTCGCCTCTTTGATGAAGTGACGCTCGGAATGCAGAACATTTTGATTTCGCATGCTTCTGCAGCGGCAAGCGATGAACTCATTCGTCATTCCTCTCAATGGAATGTGACGATGACGACAGACGAGGAGGATTGGGAACTCCTTCTTGTCCACTGGTTAGAAGAAGTTCTCTACAGAGCAGAAGTTCACAGGCAATGGTGTGTGTCATGCAGTGTGATGTTGCACCAATCCGAAGGTCAATTGCAATGCAAGGGATCTGTGGCGTGGGTCGATGCAGATCAGATTGAGCAAGAAGTTGAAATCAAAGCCGTAACAACCCATGAATTACAAATTTTTGAAGTCATGAAGGGAAAAACGGCCGTGTCAAAATGGAATGAAGTTCCTGATTTTGAAGGACCCGGATGGATCGGAGACATCGTGTTCGACATATAGGAATGGAGTGGGAGGGCCTAAGGTGGACGCGCGTTCCCCTCAGCCAAGCCCACACACTTCCTCCATCCCGTGACCCCACAGCACTCATGGCCCCAGGTAGGGCTGCTCCGTTCCCGGCCTGACCTGTTCCCCCGGTTATCCAATTGCTGTTCCCCTCCGGGAACAGTTCTCGGCACCCGAGTCATGTGGGGGCGAGACATCAATGTCCGCGTATGGAAACCAAGAGGCCGCTTTCGCCGCCCAGAGGCGTTCGGTCCACCATAAAGACGATTTGTGGTGCAGGGTACGTCTAGCTCCCCACCTATCCCGTTCAATCCTGTGACTTGCTCTATTTGAACGCAACCCTTTGAAAAACTCCAAAACGGTTTGCCAAGGAATCATTGAAATGATTCAAAAAATCGCTTTTTATGCAGGACCTCACACAAAAGTAACGTCTTTACTGAAGATCAAGCGCCATAATTCTCGGCCATCCCAGTTGTCTTCACCTGCGAAGTACACATGACCCTCGTGAACATGAATATCACCAATAAATCCACCCGTTGGTTTCAAATCGATGACCTGCCAAGTTGTTCCGTTGATTGAATTGTGCGCCCACAATTCTTCACCAGTCGTACCATCGTTGGCGGAGAAATACACGGTGTATTGATGCACCGTGAGTTCAGTTGGTCCATTGGCTCCGGAAGTTGATTGGATATCGGTTACTTCCCTGAATGAATTGTTTTGGCTTTCATAGACCCACATTTCGAAGTGAGTTCCTGAAGTTGCCTGGAAGTAAACTTGGGTGCCAAGAACGACGAGGTCAGAAGGTGAACTGCCGGCAACTCCTGCGCGAATGTCAGCTGCAAGCCAGACTGAATTGTTTGATATCTCATAAGCATACACTTCAGTTCCGTGGGTTGTGCCTGCGTTTGCAGACATGTAGATTGTTGTTCCCATCGCAACAAGGTGTTGAGGGCTTGAAGAGAGAGACCCGGGATTGATATCCTTCGCCATAAAGGTGGTATTTGTGCTTGTCTCATGTTTCCATAATTCGATTCCAGTCACTCCAATCGGTGGTTGAGCTGAGAAATAGAGGTCAGAATTGACGGCAAGCAGCGAGGATGGTTGGATGTCTGCTTCCACTTTCCACACGCTGAAATTAAGGGTCTCATACGCCCAAAGGTCAAACAATCCAGTGCCCGTCGAACCGGCACTGTCTCGTGCGCTAAAGAACACAGTCGTGTTAATGAGTGTAAATTCGCCAGGATAACTCGAGCCTCCTGGGAAAATTTCCTTAATCTGCCATGCTGTTCCGTTTGATGGCTCGTAGACAAACGGTTTGACGTTAAAACCAGCGTCCTGTCCTGCAAACATCAATTGTGGACCAATCGCATGCAACGAGAGAACACTCCCTGAATACACCAGTGAGATGCTTCCATTATCATAGGCCCAAATTCCGCTTGCAGTTCCATTGTTTGCTGTGAAGTACATGGTAGAATTAATCGTGACAAAATTGGCAGGAGTGCTGTGCCCAGACGGGTTGATGTCTTCGACGAGCGCCACTTCAAAGGTGGTGCAAATCAGCATGCTTGAGATCACCTCTCCCGATTCCAGTGCTCCATTTAATGCGATGCCGTTGCCTGCTCCGTTGTCCATGCCCTGCTGCAGCAATTCTCCAGTTCCGTTGCATCCAAGAAACGCTGGTGCAATGGAAAGACGAGCGACCATCATCGTGAGGGTCGAACTTCCATCTGCGCCGTCAGCGCCGTCACTGCCATCTGCGCCATTTACTCCATCCTGACCTGTTTCGCCATTGCATACAACGACAAAAGAATCAACTTCATTCAGAGAAAGCACATTGTCGCCGTTGTCGTCAACGCCGGTTTCCACGATGGTCCCCCCATTTTGGCACCCTTCGACAATTGCTTCGGTGCGTGTAGCAATAAGGGAGGTGAGGCCGTTTTCACCGTTGGTACCGTCAGCACCATTCACACCGTTTTGTCCGTCAGCACCATCATTGCCGTCGACTCCATCGTTTCCGTTGGTTCCGTTCACACCATCGCTGCCGGCAGTTCCGTTGAGTCCTGCTTGTCCAGTGAGGTCAATTTCTTGCCATGCATTGCTTTGACACACTTGGAACATTGCTTGAGAAGCAATAAAGAAAATCTGATTGTTGAGATCTTCATTGCACGTTTCAAGTTCGTCTGCGGTGACAACGAGATGGAAGCTTGACCCGTCAGTCCCGTTCGAACCATTCATGCCATCGTTGCCAGAAGCGCCTTCAATGCCTTCTGCATTGGAGATAGAATAGATAGAAAAAGGCACCAAGACAAGCATGGCTGCCAAAAAGATGGCAGACGCCGGCATGGATGAAGCGAATCCAGATGATTCAAGGGGGTTACCTAGAGCCTCTATTTTTTGCTCCACAATTGGGATTGAGGTGCTGACTTCTGGAACTTCTGTGGGAGTGGTAACGATTTCGGCAGCTTGGTCCACTCTGCGGGATGCGATTTGCTCATCGGTCCAACCTTGTTCACGTAATTGTTCGTCTGTCCACATATCCTTCGCTCAGTTTGAGGTATTATACCACTATTGGTGTAACGATTTGACAAACTTTC